>OGZH01000133.1_pt1 | contig 50714 bp, 43 predicted proteins | sample 1576741 | NCBI WGS metagenome assembly OGZH01 (sample SAMEA3541560, study PRJEB24748) | human gut metagenome | biome: human gut; feature: human-associated habitat; material: faeces | place: China | collected 2012 | reverse complement strand
CACATTAATTTACCAAACAGTACACCTGCCGCTGTACCAACAGCAAATGCTACAAGTCCTAAAATAACAATCTTAATTGTACTAATATTTAAGAATGCTTCAGCAGATGTTGTTGCACCTACACTTGTACCAAGTAAAATAACTACGATATACATAAGTGCATTACTAGCTGTTTCCTGTAACTGTTTAACAACACCAGATTCTCTAAATAAGTTACCTAACATAAGCATACCTACTAATGGTGCTGTTGTAGGTAAAATCATTACTACAATTATTGTAACAATAATTGGGAAAAGAATCTTTTCTAACTTTGAAACAGGTCTAAGCTGTTCCATTTTGACTTTTCTTTCTTTTTCAGTTGTGAACAATTTCATAATTGGTGGCTGTATAATTGGAACTAATGCCATGTATGAATAAGCCGCAACAGCAATAGGTCCAAGTAAGTCTGTCTGACCTAATTTACCAGCAAGGAAGATTGATGTAGGTCCATCAGCTCCACCGATAATTGAGATTGCAGCAGCTGCTTTTCCACCAAATCCCATGAAAATTGCCAAAAAGTATGCTGAATATATACCAAACTGTGCTGCAGCACCAAGTAAGAAACTCTTAGGGTTTGCAATAAGCGGACCAAAGTCAGTCATTGCACCTACACCCATAAAAATAAGTGATGGTAAAATACTCCATTCATCTAAAATATAAAAATAGTGAAGAACTTTCGAAAATAGAAAAAAATTATGATATTTTAATTGCAGGAAGTGATCAAATATGGAATATATATATGGCAGACTATAGTGAAGCATTTTTTCTGCCTTGGAAAGGAACTGCTAAAAAGATATCTTATGCGGCAAGTTTAGGAGCCGTGAATAAAATAGATGATACCAATGCTGAAAATATAAAAAAATGGTTAAAAGATTTTAATATGGTATCTGTCAGAGAAGATAGTGGAGCAAATACATTAGAAAAATTGACAGATAAAAAAATCCAGGTTACATTAGATCCAACTTTATTATTGAGCACATCAGATTGGAATAGAATTACAGGCGTTAGAATGATAAATAAGCCATATATATTTTATTATTCATGGGCTTATCCAGATGAAAAAATGAATGAGTTGGTACATCGTTTTGCTAAGGAAAAGAATTTGGAAGTTTATGTAATTAATTCATCAAGATGGTATAAATATCGTCCGGAAAAATTTGAATTTACTCTTTATAATGAAAGTGGTCCGATTGTTTTCTTAAATTTAATGAAATATGCAGAATACGTTTTCGTACAGTCTTTTCATGGTACAGTATTTGCTAATATTTTTCAAAAAAGATTCTTTTTCTTAAATGAAAAGGAAAGTGGGGAAATTGATTTTAGAAGTAGAAATTTAATAGAACTTCTTCACGAAGAAAAACAAGTTGTTCATTCATGGGATGATGTCGTTAGAGCACTTACATCAAATATAGAATATTCAAATGATGAATTTTTGGATAAATTGGATAAGTCATATCAGTTTTTAGACAAAGCAATTTTGGAGAAAGAAAATGAATAAGCATGCATATATGATAATGGCACATCACCGACCTGATTTATTACAATTACTTATTAATTCTTTAGATGATGAAAGAAATGATATAATAGTACATATAGATAAAAAAAGCAATATGAAACCAGAGCAATTTGAGACTCAATATGCGAAAATATTTTTTATTAACCAGATGTCTGTTAATTGGGCAGGTTACACGCAAATTCAGTGTGAATATGAATTGATGAAACATGCGGCGGCAATCGGGCATCATGCATATTACCATTTCTTGACAGGTGCAAATTATCCATTATGGAATCAGAATTATATATATGATTTTTTTGAAAAAAATAAGGGGTATGAATTTATTGGTTTTGATAATGCAATAGACTATAGTATAAGAGTCAAATATTATATTCCATTTTCAGAACATGGTAAGCTAAGAGGTGTTTCGGGGCATTTAATAGAGGGTGTTAGAGAATTTGCTAAATTAGTGCAAAAGGTACTGCATGTAAATAGAATAAAAAATCAAAATTTAATAATAAAAAAGGGATGTGCATATTTTTCAATAACAGAAGGGATGTTACTTGAAATTCTTAAACAGGAAAAAAAGGTAAAAGATATGTATGTGCACACGATATGCTGTGACGAAGTGTTTGTACAAACGATTGCTTATAATTCTGAGTTCAGGAACAAGATATATAATTTGGAAAATGAATACGATGGCTGTTTAAGAGAATTAGCGTGGCCTTCAAATATATCTGGTATACATCCTGGTTGGAATTTTTCTCAAAAGGATTTAGAATATTTGTTAAATAGTAAACGTTTATTTGCAATGAAATTTGAAGCGAGTGACAGTATTGATGTAATACAGGCAATAAAACAAAAAAGGGATATACAATGAAATTAGAAAGAACTAAAAATGCAATTAGAAATATGTTATGGGGAGTTCTAAATAGAATAGTTAATATAATTTTTCCATTTGTGCTTAGAACCGTTTTTATATATACTCTTGGTTCCATGTATCTGGGGCTGAATAGTTTGTTTACTTCAATATTAACGGTTTTAAATTTAGCCGAATTGGGATTTTCAAGTGCAATAGTATATAATATGTACAAACCGATTGCTGAAAATGATACGGAAAGTATATGCGCGCTTATGAATTACTATAAAAAAGTATATCGCGTGATTGGAAGTATTGTATTGATCGTAGGGGTGTCATTGATGCCATTTTTGAGATATTTAATTAATGGAGAATGCCCTAAAGATATTAATTTATCCATATTATATTTATTATTTCTTGGAAATACGGTTGTAAGCTATTTTATGTTTGCATATAAGACTTGTATTCTAACAGCACATCAAAGAGAAGATATTATTAGTAAAGTAAACATAGTATTCAAGTTAGGAATGTATTTTATACAGACTATTTCACTTATTGTATTTAAAAGTTATTATGGGTATATAATTTGTACAATATTGAACACGATATTTACTAACAGTATTACAGCATTTTATTCTAATAAGTATTATCCACAGTATCAGTGTAAGGGAGATATATCGTTACAAAGAAAATTAGGAATAAGAAAGAACATTCAAGGTTTAATGGTAGGAAAGATATGCATGGCGAGTAGAAATGCATTTGATAATATTTTTCTATCCATGTTTTTAGGTTTAAATATAGTAACCATTTATGGAAATTATTATTATATAATGAATGCAATAAGTGGTTTATTAATTATAGCTACAACATCTATTGGAGCAGGAATTGGCAATAGTATAGCAACAGAGTCAGTTGAAAAAAATTATAAAGATTATATGAAGTTTACGTTTATGTATGCATGGTTATCTGGTTGGTGTACGGTATGTTTATTTTGCTTATACCAACCGTTTATGTATATATGGGTGGGAGAAAAACTGCTCTTTCCGATGTTAGATGTTGTTTTGATATGTATCTATTTTTATTCATTAACAATGGGGGATGTAAGGAGTCAGTATTCTGCAGCAATAGGTTTGTTTTGGGAAAACAGAGTATATGTTTTGGTTGAAGCAATTGCTAATATAGTACTAAATTATTTTTTGGGTAAAAAGTTTGGAGTACATGGTATAATAATAGCCACGTGGCTCTCTATTTTTTTTATAAACTTTGGGTGGGGCTCTTCTATAATTTTTAAATACTATTTTGTTGAATATAATAAAATTGAATATTATGCAAAACAAATGCTATACTTTTTAAACACAATTATAGCTACTGTACTAACATACGTTATTACATATCACATTAATGGAAATATTTATGTAAAATTAATTGGCAGTGCGATTGTTTGTATGATAGTTCCTAATATATATTTTCTAATTGTTTATTATAGAACTAATATTGCAAAAGAAAGTTATGATTTTATAAAAACAAATATTCTTGTCAGATTAAAAAGAAATAAAGGAGTTTAGAATTTATGGTTTCAATTGTTCTTCCGGTTTATAATGGAGAAAAATATTTAAAAGAAGCTATTGATAGTATATTATCACAGACATATAGAAATATTGAATTGGTGGTTGTAAATGATTGTTCAACTGACAAATCTCTTTGTATAATTAAAGAATACATGGAAAAAGATGATAGGGTAAAACTGGTTAATAATGAAACAAATCAAAAGTTACCCAAATCACTTAATATTGGATTTGAACATTGCAGAGGGGATTACTATACATGGACATCGGATGATAATATTATGAAGCCAAATGCAATAAATAGAATGTTGGAGGTTATGAAAAAAGAGGATGCAGATTTGGTCTTTTCTAGGTGTGAAACAATTAATGCAGAAGGCAAGAAAATAGGAGAATCAGAATTATATAAGAATTTAGATGAAATATATTACAATAATATAGTACTTGCTAGTTTTTTATATAAAAAAGAAGTACATGAAAAATTACATGGATATGATACTACGAAATTTTTAGTTGAAGATTATGATTTTTGGTTAAGAGCATATCAAAAATTTAAATTTGTTTATATTCCAGAGATACTTTATAAAATAAGATTTCATGGAAAAAATCTCGGAGTGAAACATTTAGAAGAGGTTAAATTAAAGAAGATAGAGTTGCTTAAGGAAAACATAAGGTATGTTAATGACCAACAGATCCTAGATGGAATCTATAGAGAAATATCTAATTGCTATTTTGAAATATCAAATTCTTATTACTACAAATTAACAGATGTTAATAACAAAAATAGAATAAGAAAATATAGAATGAAAGATTTAATAAAGAAATTATTAAATAGGTAATATTAGAATGAAAAAAATCATGTTAGTTTTTGGTACACGACCAGAGGCTATTAAAATGTGCCCGTTAGTGAATGAACTAAAAAAGAGAGATGCAATAGAAACAATAGTTTGCGTTACCGGGCAACACAGACAAATGTTAGACCAAGTTTTAAAAACATTTAATGTCGTGCCGGATTATGATCTTTCTATTATGAAACAAGGACAGACACTGTTTGACATTACTATAGGAATTCTTGAAAAAATAAAAGAAGTGCTTGAAAAAGTTAGACCAGATATTGTGCTTGTTCATGGAGATACATCAACTACATTTGTTACGGCACTTGCATGTTTTTACTTACAAGTTCCAGTTGGACACGTAGAAGCAGGACTTCGTACATATGATATTTATTCTCCATATCCAGAAGAGTTTAATAGGCAGGCGGTTGGGATTGTATCACAGTATAATTTTGCACCCACGAGAATGGCTGCTGACAATCTCGTAAAAGAAGGAAAAGATACTGAAAAGATTTATATAACCGGAAATACTGTAATTGATGCAATGCAGCATACTGTTAGGGCAAATTATAATCATCCAGAACTTGAGTGGGTAGGTGACGATAAACTAATCTTTATTACGGCTCACAGAAGAGAAAATCTTGGACAGCCAATGCATAATATGTTTCGAGCTATTCGAAGGGTTCTGGATGAACATCAGGATTGCAAGGCTGTTTATCCAATTCATATGAATCCGATTGTGAGAAAAGCAGCAGAAGAAGAACTTAGTGGATGTGACAGAATACATATAATTGAACCTATTGAAGTGGTTGATTGTCACAATTTCGAAGCGAGATGTCATTTGTGCTTGACTGATTCAGGTGGAATTCAAGAAGAGGTACCTTCCTATGGCCGACCTGTTCTTGTTATGAGAGATACAACTGAGAGACCGGAAGGTGTAAATGCAGGAACATTAAGATTGGTTGGAACAGATGAAGAAGTGATTTATAAAAATTTTAAAGAGCTTCTCGAAAATAAAGAGGCATATGATAAAATGGCACATGCTTGTAATCCATATGGTGATGGACATGCTTGTGAAAGAATAGCGGATATTCTTGAGGGAAAAGAATACAAACCTTGGGTGACAGGCAATTGAAATAGGAGATAAATAATTATGTCAAAATATTTCGGAACAGGCGGCTTCCGTGGCGAGGCCAATAAAGTACTTAAAGCAGATGATGCATATAAAATAGGACGATACTTAGGATGGTACTATAGCAGAGAACATAGAGGTCGTATCGTCATTGGAAAAGACACTAGAAGAAGCAGTTATATGTTTGAATATGCATTAGTTGCTGGAATCACAGCATCCGGATCAGATGCATTTCTTTTACATGTAACCACAACACCAAGTGTTGCTTATGTTGTCCGCACAGAGGAATTTGATTGTGGAATCATGGTGTCAGCCAGTCATAATCCGTATTATGATAATGGCATCAAGATTATAGACGGAAATGGGCATAAGATAGCTTAAGATATCGAAGAAGCAATGGAAAATTATATAGATGGTATAGTGGAAGAACTTCCTTTTGCTACAGGCGATGCGGTAGGAACAGCGACAGACTATGCAATCGGAAGAAATCGTTATATTGGATATCTGATCTCATTGGCAACAAGATCTTATAAAAATATGCGGGTAGGTTTGGACTGTTCCAATGGCAGCACTTCATCCATAGCGAAGAGCGTCTTTGATGCACTTGGAGCCAAAACATATGTGATCGGCAATGAACCAAATGGCCTGAACATTAATAAGGACTGTGGTTCCACACATATCGAAAATCTTCAGAAATTTGTTTTGGAGAACAAACTGGATGTCGGTTTCGCATTTGATGGAGATGCAGACCGTTGCATTGCGGTGGACGAGACAGGAATGGAAGTCCACGGTGATTACATTTTATATGTATGTGGAAAGTATCTGAAGGAAAATGGTCGTTTGGAAGGCAACACAGTAGTTGCAACGATCATGTCCAATCTCGGATTGTTCAAAGCTTTGGAAAAGTCAGGCATTGATTATCTGAAAACAACGGTTGGCGACAAATATGTGAATGAAGCTATGGTAGAGCATGGTTATGTGCTTGGTGGCGAGCAGAGTGGTCATATTATTTTCAGCAAGCATGCAACGACTGGTGACGGAATGCTTACGGCGATCATGCTCATGGAGGTTATTCTTGAGAAAAAGCAAAGTTTACATACTCTTTGTGAAAATATGAAAATGTATCCACAGTATTTACAGAATGTAAGGGTTATTGATAAAAAGGCAATAATAGAAAACGAAGCAGTTCAGAGAAAAAAACATGAAATTGAAAAAATGTTAGGTGAAAATGGACGCATCATTTTAAGGGAAAGTGGCACGGAACCTGTAATTCGAGTTATGGCCGAGGCAACAACAGATGAGCTTTGTAGACAGCTTGTGGAGAAAATGGTTAGTGTAATAGAGGATAATATTTAGATGACGCAATGTATTCGATTATTTTATGTTTCGGTGTGGACGTATTATCTAAATTAGGGAGGAATATGAATAATAGAATAAAGAGTTTGGACAATACAAAATGGATTTTAACTTTGTTAATATGTCTATATCATATTCAGTTTATGGGTGATGAAAAATATTCAACTTTATTTTATTGGGTAAAGGACTTAGGAAATTGTGTTGTACAAGTGTTTTCACTTATATCGGGTTTCTTATTTTTTAGAAATATACGTAATTTGGCTGATGTGCGTGATAGAGCTATGTGTTACCGTTAGTAAAAAATTATGCAAATGGATTCATGCTATTAGTTATTTATATTTCTCTCGTTGTCATTATGAGTGTTTTACTTCTGGTAATAAATAATGCGGTCAATAAAAATATAAATAAAATAAAATCATTTTGGATAAAGGGAATAATGTAAGCACCGAAGGGAATGGTTTAAGCAATGGAAGCTGTAAATACTAAAAATAGAATAAATTATATCAGTGGAATGAAGGCATTTATGTTACTGATAATATTTTTAATACATGCTGGAGTACGTGGAAATCAAATAAGTCAAAGAGCCTGTGATTTTCTTTTTGTTATCTCAGGATATTTAATAGCATATAAACATTTATATGCATCTGAGGATATAAGAGTATTTTCATATATAAAAAATAAAATAGTAACGATATGTGCTATTGTGCTATATTTTTTACGCTATGGTAAATTTATTTCTTTTGTTTGCCTGATGATGCTTCGCATCGTAGATTTTTTGATGAATTCATAGTCTGTCCGAAAACCAAAAGTTTTGTGTAATGAATCTGTTATTTCAGTTCGTGTGTAGGACGGAACATAGCCATTAGCAGTATTTAACAGTGTCATTTTCATAGAACGTAAGGTCTCGATGATCTGTTCTGTTGTATAGTTATTTCCTATTTTCTGCTCTAACAGACGGTAGAGAAGAAGGCTGATGTAACAGGTCATGAAGTGAGCCTTAATCCGGTCATCTCTTCTGACATACACAGGTCTGGCTTCGAATTCAGTTTTCATGATTCTGAAGTTCTCCTCAATTTCCCAGCGCTGCTTGTTGATCTTTATGATTTCCTCGATATTTCCCTCCAGATTTGTCATTACTGCGTAGAAACCATCGTAAAGTTCTTCTTTGGCAATCTGTTCCACGTCAATTTCATATACTTTCTTTTCTGCAATCTCACCATCGTCTGTTACAGCAGTCTTTTTTACAAAACGCATTGGATCATTTTGATTTTTACCCTTCCGTTTTTTGTAAGGAGAGTTGATGATCCTCTCTGCACGCTCGATTTGACGTGACCGGATTTTTTGCTGATAAGCTTTATATTTCGGAGAGTATGTAACGATTAGTGTCTCATCCATATTTCCTGTGACAATAGGAACTTCTTTGTAGTAAATGGAGTTAAAAACGTCTTCATCGGTTTCGTCCAAAGTCCTGATATCTATAAAATCTGTCGAACCAACTTTTCTGAACTGCGTTGGATTCAGGGCAATATCACGGTCTTCCTGCTTCATTTTTTTAAGGGAATGCGTGATGACATAAGCCCGATTCCCGATGCTGTTAAACGCTCGGTTATTTGCACTTCCGAGACCGGCATCCGAACAGAAAATAAATTCACTACAGTTAAAATCTTTTATGATTTTCTTCTCCAGAGGTTTAAGCGTTGTCTGCTCGTTTTGATTACCTGGAAAAACATCAAATGCCAGTGGAATGCCATCAGCATCCATAAACAGCCCCATGCCAACAATCGGATTTGGACGGTTCTCCTTGCCTTTTCCATAGTGCTTCAAACCGCTTTCTTCCTCAATCTCAAAGTAATAATTCGTACAGTCATAGTAGAGTATCTTCTGATTTCTTGGATGGATGAAGTTTGAATTTTTGTATAGTTCACTTTGGATAAAATCCGACTCTTCCGCGATTACAGATAAAGCTCTGTAAACATCCTGAATCTCATACTTTGGTGGTTCAAGAAGCGTTTTGCAAAAGTTATAACTGCTGAGCTTGCTTGAAGGAGAGAGAACCCTTGCATAAACGAGATCAGTTAGAATCGCATGAAGATCATACTTAAATTTATGGTGTCCTTTAATCACACGACAGATGTTATCAAGGCGTAGCTCTGTACATAATTGTTGAAGAAATAGATAACCGGCATGAAAAGAACGCGCCTCGTTCATAGGAATGCAGGCAGCTTGAGAGAACTCAACCGTTACTTTCCCCGTACGCTCATTGTAGAGTTCAGTTTCTTTGGTAGCTTCGCTTTTCGCCCAAGCCATAAGTTTTTCATTATCACCATCAAACTGTTCCAACAAGGTGTTATATTTTCCAAGCTTCTTATAAATGCGAGATGATGACTTTCCATCCTTTTTTCGGAATGATTGATAAATGTAAACGTCTTTATTATTTTTACTACCTGTAACTGCAATATACATGACACAAAATCCTTTTTCTTTTAATTATACCACACTATTACAAACGAGTACATACCAAAACAAAAAATTTGACATAAAAAACGCAGGTTTTATGCGACCTGCGATAACTTTTTTAAATATTCAACTGTCAAACTCCCGTTTTTGAAAAATTATTATAAACAATCGGCGTTTATTGCAAGTAGAACAACAAGTGTACAAAGTCTTGCGGATGCAGCTAATGACTATATAGGAATCCGAGAATTAGATGGAACTAACTTTTATGTAGGATCACCATTGCTGGTACATGGAAGATGCCAGAAAAGAATATTTGACATTGCGAATATTATCGCGTATAACGAGACGATGATATATAATACAGTCGATCGAGAAGAGTCTGTATGTGCGTGGATTGATGTTAAAGGGCAGTCACAGAATAAACATTTTGTATTGGAGCAGGCGAAACGTATTTTGCCAATAATAAAGAACGAGTTTATTGCCAGCTGGAATAAGAATGGCAAGTCAGAAATTCCTTCCTTATTTATTATCAGCCCGTTTAGAAATGTGAAAGCAGGACTGGCTAGCTATTATAGGGATAACGATTTCTTGTATCATAATATTTGTGAAAGCAACGATGTTGAATGCAAACAAAATATAAAAGATTGGATAAGAGATAATATTGGCACAATTCATACATTTCAGGGAAAGGAAGCAGATACTGTAATCATATGTCTTGGAGTGGATTCTGGAGAAAAAGAAAATGGAGCAGTAGAATGGGCATGCGGCAGACCAAATATACTTAATGTGGCAGTGACTAGAGCAAAAAACAATCTGTATATTGTTGGAGATGCTGATAAATGGGCTTCAAAGCCGTACTTTTCAACTGCGTATGAGTTGTGTGAGAAATGTACTGATATAAAAATAAGTGTTTCTTAAGCATTTTTTTGATATAAAAATTGTAATTTGCATAAGCTGGTATGGCAGATTGGCAGTGTGGCGGTTAAACTCAAATTTAAATTGATATCACAAGATAAAATTGATGCTTTGCACAGACATGGTTCTATGCTATAATAGTGCATAATGGCAAAATCAAAGGATGAGAGGATTATCATGAACGAGGAAGAAGTACAGATTGATTTAATGACATTGCTGCACTATATATTACGTAAGTGGCGTAGCATTATTGTTGTGATGCTGATTGTGGCAGTTGCTGCAAACCTATATTCAGTAAAGAAAAGTATGTCAGTAGTGGCATCTGTAAGCGCAGCTGAAGAAGAAGTGGATATAGAAAAGCAGATTGAAAATGCAAAAGAGGAATTGACAGCGGATGAGCTGGAACAGGTAGAACGTGTATATTCCATGTATGAGCATAATTTGCAATTATATCAGGAAAATGAAGAATATCTTGAAAAGTCGATGTTGATGCAGCTGGATCCAAATGAGATTCCGACGGTAATGTTGAATTATCAGTTTAAGAAAGACCAGGCAGATGAAGAACTTTCTAATATCTTTACGATGTATGAGAATGCATTATTAGATGAAGATACTTGTACAGCAATCATACAGGTATTTGGAGAAGAATATGCAAATACGTCAGTCAGGGAATTGATATCAGTTACAGACACAGAGAATGTACAGAATAGTGATATTATAAAGCTTCAGAATGATAAAAACTCTGGTATTCTGAGTATTCAGATTTATGCAGACAGCGAGGAACAGTGTGAGCAGGTTGCAGAAATTGTGAAGAAGAGGGTAATGGAATATACAGAGCAATTGCAGCAGATATTTGGAATTTATACAGTAAATGCTATTTCGGAGCAGTATTATATATCCAGTGACAGCAATCTCAATATGCAGAAGTCAGATGTGGTCAATGCAGTAAATGACGCATATACTGCATTGAAAAATATTTCTTCAGGGCTTTCGGAGAAGCAGATGACATATTACAATCTGCTTGTAAAAGGTATTGAAGATAAGACCACGTCAAAAGAAAATACAGATGAAACGGCGGAAATAACAGCTAATGTACAGTACATTAGCATGAAGTATATTTTGATCGGACTTCTTGCAGGTATGTTCCTTGCAGTATGTTGGTATGCAGTTGTTTACATTATGACACAGACAGTGAAAGATGTAGATGAAGTGAAGATAATTACGAATCTTCCGGTATTTGGAACTGTGCTTGGAAGCAATGAGAATGGAAAGCGTAATATTATTGATCGATGGATTGATTCCTGGTTTGCGCATGATAAGAAGAGTGAGAATAATGAACTTTTATTAACACGTATCAGTCATGAAGTAGCAATGCTTGCAGGACAGAAGGACAAGCGAAATCTTTTGGTTGCGTGTTCAGAAAGTGACCAGAATTTGAAGAAACAGGCAGATAGTCTTGTGGAGAAATTAAGAGAACTTGGAATGAATGTAACCAGTACAGATAGTCTGGTCTCTGATAATACGGAAGTACTGAAACAATTAGAGAGTGCAGATAGTGCAGTCTTTGTAGAGCAGTTGATGAAATCTGAAAGAAATCAGATCAGGGAGGCTGTAGAACTTTGCCGGCGCTGTCAGGTTGAGGTGCTTGGAAGTGTAATTGTCGGAAGCGATTCCTATTAGAATTGGAATAGTTGGTTTAAAAATGATATTAGTAAAAAAATATGCTTTTATCGTGGAATGTTTTTAGTGAGTGCGGTTATCAATGATTAATGAATTGTTGATACCGCATTTTCGTCTACATATTGCACAAATCAGAAATCCCTGCCTTTCGCAGGCTGTATCGCTTTCGGCTGGTCAATGGAAAGTCCTTCCATCAGCCAGCGGAATTCCTGCCTTGTCAGAGGTCTGACTTCTGAAGCATTGCGCGGCCATTGGAATTTTCCATTGTCCAGGCGCTTCTGCAGGAGTACAAATCCATCCCGGTCAAAATAGAGGGCTTTCATCGTATTCTTTTTGCGTCCACAGAACAGAAAGACCGCTTTGGAGAACGGATCCGTCTGGAAATTGTCACGGATGACTGCCATTCTTCGTCTGTTCTTCTCTTATTACGCATAAGCTGCTCCTCCTGTCAGCTAAAGTAGTTAAACACAGTAACCGGCTACCTTTGCTTAAGAAAAGAAGAGTGATACGCCCACATCAAGATCTGAAAATAGATAAAGTAGTCGTTTACTGTTTATTGACTGTATTATCCCAAATCTTCAATTAAATTTGAAACGGTATGTTATTCATCGCTTACGAAACATATCCTTGCCAAAATACCGGTTTTGAGATAGAATTGAGTTGTTTTGTGAGAAACTTTTAGAAATATGAGGAATAGATATGAAGAAGTTATTTCATCAGATGATAAAATTCGGTCTGGTAGGTGTTATTTGCTTTGTAATTGATTATATCACGGGACTGATTGTTTTAAACGTGCTTATGGCACTGTTTACGGATGCGTGGTTTGAAAAAGCCTCAATGATAGGATCAGCAGCCGGTTTTATTGTTTCTGTTATTGTTAATTATATCCTTAGTTTTAAATTTGTTTTTGAAAGAAAACAGGAATTGAACAGGAGAACAGAGTTTATAGTTTTTGTGATACTGTCAGTGATCGGACTTATGATTAATAGTTTTATGATCTGGATCGCAGTAGGACCGATTTATAGGAATAGCAAATTCCTTCAGGAAAATGTAGGATATAATCTGCTTTATACCGGAGCAAAAATAATAGCTACAGCGGTGGTAATGGTTTACAATTTTGTGACCAGAAAGATTTTCCTGGAAAAGAGATAGATTGAGAGGGGGAGAGAATGGACAATATAGCAGTTTTAATTCCATGTTATAATGAAGCACAGACGATAAGAAAAGTAGTAACAGACTGGAAGAAGGAACTTCCGGAGGCAGTAATCTATGTGTATGATAACAATTCGACAGACAATACAGCGGTGATAGCAGAAGAAGCAGGAGCAATTGTAAGACATGAGTATATGCAGGGAAAAGGCAATGTAATCCGAAGAATGTTTCGGGAGATAGATGCAAAAGCATATATTATGGTGGATGGTGATGATACATATCCGGCGGAATATGGAAGAAAAATGGTAAATTGTGTACTTCAGAAGAATGCGGACATGGTTGTAGGGGATCGTCTGTCCTCTACATATTTCCAGGAGAATAAAAGGCCATTTCATAATTTTGGAAATTCTATTGTGAGAGCTTCCATTAATTTTTTATTTCACACAGAAATAAAGGACATTATGACAGGGTACAGAGCGTTCAGTTTCCAGTTTGCCAAATCTTTCCCGGTACTTTCAAGAGGATTTGAAATAGAAACAGAGATGAGCATCCATGCAGTAGATAAGAATATGCAGGTTGAAAATGTTGTGATTGAATACAGAGATCGACCAGCAGGAAGTGAGTCGAAGTTAAATACTTATTCGGATGGAATGAAGGTGCTTAAAACGATTATGCGGCTGTTTAGAACTTACAAGCCATTAGCTTATTTTGGCACAATTGCAGCAGTATTGGCACTGCTCTCTGTTATTTTTGTGATTCCGGTTTTTTCAGTCTATTTAAAGACTGCTCTGGTGCCAAACTTCCCAACATTGATTGTTTGTGGCTTTACAATGCTGGCAGCAATCCTTTCACTTTTTACAGGATTGCAGTTACAGAATAGTGTACAGAAAAACAGACAGGACTTTGAAATGCAGCTGATCAGGCTTGATCATGTCAGAAAGGATTTGGAGGCAGACTATGAAAAATAAATTTATAAAAGAATGTGTGTGGATAATAGTAATATTAATTGTATCCATATTAACAGGGACTGTTTTAATGATTGCATCCTATGCATTGCCGACTGAGCCAATGAAGATGCATGCAAGAGAAACAATATCGATGATGGCAGATGAGGGAGATGATTATAAATGGATTCTTAAAGATTTTACAAGTATGGCTGCTAATTTTACTGATTCACTGATGATCAATACTGCTGTCTATGATGGTAAGGAAAGTTTGTTGGAAAAAGCACTGTTAAATCCGAGAACGAATTATGCAGAAGGCACGCAGACCAGAAAACTGATAAATGCATTACAGGATGTTCCGGGCGGAGATGCGTTTACATATGGTAGATATTGGCATGGATATCTTGTGATTCTAAAACCGTTATTATTTATTTTTAATTATTATCAGATACGATGGCTCAATACGATAATAGGATGCTCACTCATATCGATTATCATGATAGGATTTTATAAAAAATTTGGAAGCTGTAAATATGCACTGGCCTTTGCTGCAAGTGTGCTGTTTCTTAATCCTGTTGTAATGAGAGGATCTTTGCAGTATAATACCGTTTTTTATGTGATTATGATAGAGTATATCTTTGCTTTGTATAAGGGAGATTCCTTAGAAAAAAAGGGAAGATATGATCTTATATTTTTAATGAGTGGTATATTAGTAGCATTTTTTGATCTGCTTACGTATCCGATTGCAGCACTCGGCATGCTGCTTGTACTACAATTACTGATGTTTGAAAGTAATTTTATCAAAGATGTCATCAGAGCAGCCCGGTCTTCTATTGTATGGATTATTGGATATCTTGGAATGTGGTGTGGAAAATGGGTGGTAGCATCATTATTGACAGACGAAAATATTATTGCAGATGCAATTGGCGAGGTGTTATTTAGAACTGGAACAGATACAGGCACAGAAGAATGGATTTTCTCATGGCGAGAATTATTTAGAGGTAATTTCATATGGATATATGGTGAAAATGCAGTTTTGTTTAAAATGTTTGTAATTATGCTGGTTGCAGGTGTAATAGCATTGTTGATCGGAAAGAACTTACAGATTCATTTTAAACTGTCAACCATGGTAATTTTATTACTTTTCTGTATGATTCCGGTTGCAAGATTTATAGTTTTCAGTAATCATTCATTTATGCATAGTGTATTCACATATCGTGAAGGAATGGTATATGTGATGGCAGCATTGTGTGCTGGTTTTTCGGGTTTAAAATTAAAAGAGAAACGAGAATAACTAATAAAAATTGATAGAATACATTTGAATAATAAAAAATATTATATTTAAATAGTGTCTGCTGAACAAATTGAAAACACTTGATTTTACTGACTTTTACCCCATTTTCTGCTATAATAATTGCAAGGATTTTGATGAATTCAAATCCGCAAACGCATTTCAGCAGAGATGCTGATTGAAGCAATCGAACGTTTCAAAGCACGTACCGGCAGACCAGTTTTTCACTTTATATGCAAAGAAAATGGTTTGCGGTTCATAATGTAATAACCAAGCAAAAGTGAAAAATAGGAATATACAGGGTAAATATGTGCTGTTTCTGAACAACCATAAATTAAAAAGAAGAACAAAAGTAACAACATAGAGGTATTGTGTTTGATTGCTGCCATTATAATCGCATATATAATTGCAAAGGTGAGGATGATTGTGGCAGCAGTTCCCCAGTGAAGTGAAACGTATGGAAAGAACATATCCAGACAATCATTGTCATAAATTGGAAATCCATAAAAACCAAAACCAGAATTTTTACTATAGAAAGAGCACGATAATTGGATTCTGGAAAGCATTGTGCCATTATAAGACGCAAAATATTCAGGATGGTGGAGGTATAAATAACAGCCAATCAAAGGTATTCCAAGACACAGGAGAAATGCTCCAGATGTAAATAATACCATTAATTTGTGGAAAATAGCATCGTTTACCATAATTGATAAAAGATGTATGATAATTAACATTAAAATAATTACCTCTGCCGTTCTGCTATTTGCAGTTTTTTCAAGAAGTAGAATGAATCCAATATAAAGAATGATATCATACCATTTTTTCTTTTCTTTTCGAAGATACATAATATCCATAGCGAGAAGTAAAAAATCTAATCCCATCATGTTAGGATGAGTCCATCCAAAGAAAGTACGTGTTCTTCCACCAATCCAGATGTTGATCTCATTTATCATCAGTCCCATAAATGGTAAAGTAAAAAACAGAATACATCTTACAATGCGAATATACAAATCTAATTTTACGATTTTTCGAATTTCTATATTTTTGGCACAAAACAGTAACATCATGGTTCCGAAAATATTATAGAAATCAAAATTATACTGATAGCTTTTGCAGCAGAGATAGAATAGGAGCATCAGGAAAATCCAATCGAGAATAGAATTTTTTTGTAAAATATTTTTTATTAGCAGCATAAAAAGCAGAATATGATAAAATACAACAAGTTGTCCCATATAAGCTGGAAATGTCTTTCTCATAAAACTAAAAAGAGGATAGTAAAGACCTAATAAAAAATAAACAGGATAGAGTAATGCACTGGAAAATTTATCTCGCTTCTGCAGCGTTTCAATTAATAAGTTCATGAATTGTCTCCTCAATAAATGTTTGATGAGGAGAATTATAGCATAAGATTACCGTTAAGAAAAGAAAAAGGATAGAAATTCGATGGTATAGTTCTTGCGATTGGGATTTATAGTGAGTATAATATATACAGTTTGTATTTTGATGGAGGCAGAATGGGAAAATTAATCAGTATAGTTATTCCATGTTACAATGAGGAAAAGACGATAAATATTATATGTGAAGCTATACAAAAAACTATGGAACAAGTGGATGATATGGAGTATGAACTATTACTTGTTAATGATGGCTCATCAGATGATACATTAGAAAAAATGCAGAAACTGGCAGAAAAAAACACAAGGATAAAGTATTATTCTTTTTCAAGGAATTTTGGCAAAGAAGCGGCAATTTATGCAGGATTATGTAATGCAAAGGGTGACTATGTTGTTACAATGGATGCTGATATGCAGGATCCACCAGAATTGCTGCCAAAGATGTTAGAAATACTAGAGACGGAACCATACGACAGCGTTGCAACAAGAAGAGTGTCAAGAACAGGAGAACCGCTAGTGAGATCTGCATTTGCCCGTATTTTTTATAAACTGATCAATCGAATTTCAGATGCAGAAATTGTAGATGGGGCAAGAGATTATCGTTTGATGACAAGGGCGATGGTACAAAGTGTACTATCGTTGTCAGAATACAATAGATTCTCAAAAGGAATATTTGCATGGGTAGGGTATCGCACAAAGTGGATTGAGTATGAAAATGTCAAAAGAGTTGATGGAGAGACCAAATGGAGTTTCTGGAAGCTGCTGAAATATTCGATAGATGGTATCGTGAATTTTTCAAATGTTCCATTGATGATATCATCATATCTTGGGATTGTTATGACGTTCGTATCTTTCCTTGCAATTGTATTTATTATAGTCCGAAAGATGATTTTTGGGGATCCCGTAAGTGGATGGCCGTCTTTGGCATGCATTATTACTTTTGTAGGTGGGATTCAGTTGTTTTGCATGGGAATTATGGGGCAATATTTGTCAAAAACTTATATGGAAGTAAAAAAGAGACCACATTATGTAATCTGCTGCACCAATGATGATGAGGCACAGAAGAATAAGTGAGTAGAAAGAGGAAAGAAAATGAAAAAAAAATTAGTTACATTCGGGATAAGCTATTGTATTGTGTTTTTAAATGTATTTATGACAATTATTTTTGGACCTGCTGAAATTTTTATGGGAAATTATAAAGATTTTGGAGTGATTTACAGTGAGTTTGGATGGACATTTTTGATTGGCGGAATCATTGGCTCAATTGTAATAGCTGCCATTATCGCTTTGCTCCCAGAAGTGCTTAGAATAATAATTTTAAGTATAGGGTTTGGTGTTGGAGTAGCGTGTTATATTCAGGGGATGTTTTTAAATAAAGGGTTGGACATGCTTGGAGCTACCGCTGAGGGATATCATGCAGGAAAGACTGAGATGATTCAGAATGGCGTAATCTGGATGATGATTATTGTTATAGCATTGGCATTGTCATTTGTATTGAAAAAGTATCGTGTTAAAATAGCAGTATTTGGTTCTCTGTTCTTAATTGCGATTCAAATGAGTGGATATATTTCTTTGTTTTTTACAGCAGACAAGGAAGCATTTCAATACGCGGAAGGGGAACTGTGTCTGTCGGGAGAAGAACAGTTTACTGTATCATCCAATGAGAACATCATAGTTTTTATTCTAGATAATTTTTCGTCAGAATGGCTTACAGAAGCAAAGCAGGAGATTCCAGGATTGACGGATGGATTGGTAGACTTTACTTATTATAATAATGCTGATTGTAATTCGTACAGTACATATCCGTCATTGGTAAGACTGGTTACAGGACATGAACTTAATCCAACAGTAAGTGTGGATGACTATATTACGGAATGTTGGAATAACGAAAAGACAGATGATTATTACAATCTGTTACATGAACATGGCTACAAAGTTAATGTTTATACACCGGAACTGCCAATTATATGTGGATCAAAGAACTTGTCACTTGCAACAGGAAAATTGGACAATATCGCGCAGGAAAGTGACTCAATACAGGTAAATCATAAGCTTCTGTATAAGACTTTGATTAAGATGTCAGCTTACAGATATGCACCAAAATGTTTGAAATCAAGATTTAATGTTGGAATGAATGAATATTCAGAAATTGTTTCCTACGCGGACAATGTGATTGCAACGTCAAATCCAAATTTTTATAATACATTAGTCGAAAATGGTCTTAAAGTAGATGACAGCAGTAACTATTATCAATTTATTCATTTGAATGGTACACATGAATTTATTAATGATGAAAATTGTCAGTACGCAGATGGAGCGTCGCGGATGCAGACAATTCAAGGGATATTCCTAATGCTGAATGAATATTTAGATCAGCTGAAGGCTGTAAATGCTTATGATAACTCGACGATTATTATCACGACAGATCATGGAGTAGCCAGAAATATGCAGCCAATTTTCTTTATAAAAGAAAAAGGACAAAAGCATGACAGTGCGCAGGAAAGTAATGCGCCGATTTCGTTGAATGAATTTGTTCCAACAATCGTAAATGCATTAGGAGAGGATTATAGTGAATTTGGATTCTCTATTTATGATTTCTCAGAAAATGAAGTCAGGGAAAGAACTGTATACGAGAGATCTCAGGATGATACTTATCCGGCAGTGAAAAGATACGATGGAGGAAATGCGGGACAGAATGTTTATCATGTGTATACTTATAGAGGCAATCTATATGACTTCCAGTATGTATATGATAATGGAATATATGATGTAATTCCGATGGTGGATTCGTATTTTTAAATGAAAGGAGATAGAGATGAAAAAGACCAAAGATAGAATAGTTTCAATAATAGCACTATTAGTTACAGTACTGTATCCTTGTTTGTTTATGTATTTTCAAAATGTGGATGAGGGAAATTTTAAAGAGATTTTACCGGCAGTCGGAAAGTTTTTATTGGTTACTGGAATTGTATTTATCCTGGTGCTGGCAATTATAAAAAGATTTTCAAAGGCGGCTTTGTATACAATATTGTCAATGATTGCTTTTATGAATTTTAATACAGTTTTAAACGCACTTAGAAAAATAATTCCTAAAATGCGTACAATTTATTTTCTGGTTGTTCTGGGGTGTTTTTTTGTGGTACTTTTATATATTTTTATAAAAAAAGTTGCAGATGGAATGATTGCATTAAAAATAATTGGACTTGTGTTTACAATTTTAATTGTAATAAATTTTGTGTCTGCTATTCCAGCTATCACAAATAGATATTTTTCGGAAAAAACAGTTGGTAGTGATGATGCTATAACAGCATTTAAATTTGAGGACACGAAGCCAAACGTATATTATTTTATTTATGATGAGTATGGTGGATATGAAAATCTGCAAAGATATTATGATTATGATAACGAATCTTTCTATGATGATTTAAAGGCTGCAGGGGTGAACGTTTCGTATTCTAGTAGAAATACAGAGTCGATATTTACATCAACGATTGTACCGAATCTCATGAACTTATCTTATGTAGCAAGTGATGATGGGTATTCGATTGATAATATTGCATTAACTGAAAATGCATCATTACTAAAATTGTTTCAAAATAATGGATATACAGTTAACATGATTGATCATTTGGGCTTTTTAAAAACAGCAGGTTGCAATGTCTTGAATGATGATTTGGAGGGGGATACGATTTCAACTTATCTTATTAATAACAGTGCTTTAAAACAAATTGAGTCGGTAATGAAAGAACTGTATAAGAGAAGTCATGGAGATAGTATGTCCTATGAAAGTTATACTAGAAATATATTAGAACTTATGGAAAATTCTCCTGATTATATAGCAAAGAATCAGCCAACATTAACGATTGGCTATATACAGTCGCCTCATGATCCAATTATGTTTCGAGAAGATGGATCGGCATTGCCGGAAAATCAATGGCATAACTGGAAGGACAAGCAGTTATATATAGGACAGTTAAAATATATAAGTCAAACTATCGAAAATGTAATACAAAATATAAAAGAATCAGATCCAGATGCGTTAGTCATTATACAATCCGATCATGGATCCAGGTATCCGTATTGGATGGTGGAAGATTTTGATGCAGAAGTGTATGATGAACAAGAAGAAAATTTTTATATGCAGAATATTTTGAATTGCGTTTATTATAAAGGAGAAACGATAGACATAGAAGGAGAAAATGGAATAAACACACTTAGAAGAACCTTGAATTATGTTTTTGGAACAGATTATGAAATGTTAGACTCGGAAGAGTGTGTGAAAACATATTTATAATTGGATTATGCGGAGTGATTTGCATGAGTACATAAGAGGAGAGGAAGATGTTATTTAATTCATATGGTTTTATAGTGTTTTTCCCAATTGTTGTTATTGTTTATTTTTTGTTGCCGAAAAGAATAAGTTATTTATGGCTTTTGGCGGCAAGCTACTATTTTTACATGGGGTGGAATGCAAAGTACGCACTTTTGCTTTTGGCTTCAACAATAATTACATATGTATGTGGCGTTTTGATTCAATGGCTGAATGACAGGCATCCGGATAAAATAAGTACTAAAAAGTGGGTGGTGGCGGGAAGTTTTATATTGAATCTTGCAATACTGTTCTTTTTTAAATACTTCAATTTTACAATTGAAAGCATTAATGCTGTGTTAAGTCATACAAGCTTACCGGCAGTAAACACATCTTTGGATGTTTTGCTTCCGGTTGGAATTTCTTTTTATACTTTTCAGGCACTTGGATATACCGTGGACGTATACCGGGGCGAGATCGAGGCAGAACGCAATTTCTTCCGGTATGCATTGTTTGTGTCGTTTTTTCCACAGCTTGTAGCAGGGCCAATAGAACGGTCAAAGAATTTACTGACACAGTTGCGTGATCCGAAACCATTCAGCTATGAGAGAATGTGCGATGGAGTAATGTTGATGATCTGGGGATACTTTTTAAAACTTGTCATAGCAGACCGTATTTCTATTTTTGTGGATAATGCGTATGCCAATGTCGGGGTGTACGATGGAAAGTATCTTTTGATTGCCAGTATGCTTTTTGCAATTCAGATTTATTGTGATTTTGCTGGATATTCCACAATTGCAATTGGAGCAGCAGAGGTAATGGGATTCCAGTTAATGGATAATTTTAATTGCCCATATTTATCACAGTCTGTCGCAGAGTTTTGGAGAAGATGGCATATTTCACTTTCTTCCTGGTTTAAGGACTATCTTTATATTCCGTTGGGTGGAAATCGGAAAGGAAAAGTTAGAAAATATATTAATATTATGATTGTATTTCTGGTAAGTGGACTTTGGCATGGAGCAAATTGGTCTTATGTTATCTGGGGTGGGTTGAATGGAATTTATCAGGTGATAGGGGCAGTTTTTACACCTTTCAGAAATAAAATCAGGGAAAAATTACATCTAAAAAAGAATTTCTTTCCGTTGATGATCATTTATATAGTGGTAACCTTTGTATTGGTAGATTTTACATGGATTTTCTTTCGCGCGGATACAGTGCAGCATGCATTTGCGGTGATCCAAAGTATTTTTAATATGAATAATCCGGCATTGTTGGCGAATGGGGCACTTTATGATATGGGACTGAGCAGACCGAATTTTATAGTTCTTGGTGTTTCACTATTGATATTATTAACAGCAGATATATGTAAATATCGTGGGATTAAGATTCGGAGCATGATTTTAAATTCTAATATCGTTGTAAGATGGATCGTTGTTATTACTGGAATTCTTGGCATTTTAGTGTTTGGAATCTGGGGAAGTGGATATTCTGCGACTAATTTTATTTATTTTCAGTTTTAAAGCTGTAGTAGTATTAGAAGGAACAAAGCGTCTGGAAGAGGAAAAATGAAAACTATTAATAATTTTATTAAAATCATTATTTTTCTGGTGGTTTTGAATGGTGGAATACTTTTGATAACATATGTACTTACACCTAAAATACCATCATTTTACTGGGAAAAGCATTATGATGCTGTTTTTTTTGGAACAAGCCAGTCATATTGTTCTTTTGATCCTTTGATTTTTGATGAATATGATTTGAAAACATATAATCGTGGCAGACAGCAGCAGACGATGAATTATACTTATTATTATATCAAAGATGCATTGGATGTATGCGATATTGATGTTGTAGTTCTAGAGGTTTTTGGGATGTTTTATGAGGAAGATGATACGGGGTTTATAAGTGAAGGAGTAAGAGATTCGTCACTGAATGATATGAGAATGTCGGAAACTAAGATAGAGGCAATCAGAGAGTGTGTTCCAGAAGAAATGCAAATAAGTTATTTTTTTCCATTGGATAAATATCACTTCAGATGGGAGGAATTAGATTATGCTTCCTGGAATGGATTTTATAACAGTGCATTAAAGCCATATTATGAGGAAGCAGATCGGGGATATAAGCGTTGGACAGAATCGGAAGTATGTGTGGATGATTATTGGAGTATTGCTTTTTCAGAAATTCGAAGAGATGTGTATGCAGGGAATATCAAGTATTTAGATAAAATCTATGAACTGTGTCAGAAAAAAGGAGCAAAATTGATATTAGTTAAAGCACCATTGCCATGTTATGACAGAGTGATTGAAGAAACGAATACTGTTTCAGACTGGGCGGAAGAACATGATATAGAATTAATCAATTATATGAGATTACAGGATGTTCTTGAACTGAATTTTTATACAGACAGTCTGGATGGCGGAACTCATCTGAATGAAAGTGGTGCTGGAAAGGTATCAAAGCATCTTGCAGCATATTTAAAAGAAAATTATTTTGAATGATAGTTTGATTTAGGACTAAAGTGAAAGAATAGTTTGTGGGGATACAAATGAAAAAATTAATTAGTTTGATGAAAGTACTTATTTTTTGTGGAATTTTGGCTGGAAGTATTTGTGGAATTACGATAGCATTGCTTCCAAGAATACCGGACTTTTACAAGGAAAAACATTGGGATGTGGTTTTTTTTGGAACGAGTCAAAGTTATTGCACGTTTGATCCGGAAATATTTGATGAATATCATTTGAAGACCTATAATCGTGGCAGGCAGCAGCAGACGATGAACTATACATATTATTATGTCAAGGATGCGTTGGATAACAGTGACATTGATGTTGTTGTATTAGAAATTTTTGGGATGTTTTATGATGAAGATGACACTGGGTTTACGAGCGAGGGAGTGAGAGATTCCTCATTAAATGACCTACGATATTCAGATATAAAAGTGGAAGCAATAAGAGATTGTGTGCCGGAAGATTTACAATTGTCTTATCTTTTCCCTCTTGACAAGTATCATTCCAGATGGGAAGAATTGGATTATTCGTCTTTTGAAGGGTGGAAAGAGAGCTTTATGAATTCATATTTTACAGAAGAGGGACGAGGATTCAAACATTGGGCAGGAGCGCAGCCGTGTGGGTACGCATCCTGGGATGAGATATTTTCAGAAGAAAGACGACCTGTTTATGAAGAAAATTTCAGATATCTGGATATGATGAATGAACTGTGTAAGGAGCATGGTACAGAATTGGTATTGGTGCGTGCGCCGTTCCCATGCAATGAAAAAACAGTAGAGATGACAAATACAGTTATGGATTGGGCAGATACACATGAGGTTGAATTGATTAATTGTATGAAGGTGACAGATGTTATTGGTTTGAATTTTGAGGAAGACAGTCTGGATGCAGGAACACATTTGAATGAGAGTGGAGGAAAGAAAGTATCCAGATATATTGCGGAGTATTTAAAGGAAAATGTATTGAAATAAAATTCAATTATAGAAAAATGATACACTAGATGGATATTTATGCAAGCTGGAGAATTAGATAAATTACTGAAAAGTGTTCTGATTTATATATGTAACATTGACAACAATGAATGCTAGTACTATACTTCAACAAGATTTATGTATTTAGGAGAAAAAGTATGATCACAAAAAGAGAATTTGATACGTTGGTACTTCTGACAGAGACAAAAGAGGTTGTATCTCAGAAAGATATGGCAGAGCGGTTAAAAATTTCAGCTGAAGCCGTGAATAAGACAGTCAAAGAATTGACAGAAAAAAACTATTGCAAAAATGGACAGATTACACAGGCCGGTCTGGATGCATTGGAACCTTATCGTGTGAAGAGGGCAGTATTTGTTGCAGCAGGCTTTGGAAGCCGGATGGTGCCGATCACTTTGAATACGCCTAAGCCGCTTGTCAGAGTCAATGGAACGCGTATTATTGATACACTTCTTGATGCAGTGGTAGAAGCTGGAATTCCTGAGATTGTTATTGTGCGTGGATATCTGGGAGAACAGTTTGATCAGCTTCTTTATAAATATCCGAACATCAGATTTGTTGAGAATCCGATTTATAATGAAGCAAATAATATTTCCTCCGCTGTATGTGTCAGATATCTTCTGCAGAATGCGTATGTTTTGGAAGCAGATTTACTGCTCAGTAATAAAAAACTGATCCGTAAGTATGAATATGAAACAAATTTCTTGAGTATTCCGGTGGAGTCCACGGATGACTGGTGTTTTGCAACCGATCATAATGGTGTGATCACAGAAGAAAAAGTAGGTGGTACCGACTGTCATCAGATGGTTGGAATTTCCTACTGGAGTGAAGCAGATGGAATCAAGCTTGCCAATGACTTAAATGAGGTTTATTTATCGCAGGGTGGAAAAGAGCGCTATTGGGAGCAGGTGCCGCTTGTTTATAAAAAGGAAAATTACCAAGTGCATGTTCGTGAATGTAAGGCAGAAGATATTACAGAGATTGATACATTTAACGAATTAAAGGCAATTGATAATCGTTATGTCACAGGTTGATAAAAGCGACAAATGTGAGCAATTATAAAAAAATGATAATCAGGGACAACTTCAGAGACAGTTAAGTCCTACACATGAATGGGCAATGGCACTTGGTGCAAAAGTATCCAAATGCAGGCGGCGGATTTACTTTTACCAAGATGTGCTTTGGCAGAAATACGGCATATGTTTGTGGATGGTTTCTGGTAGTGGCTTATTTGACAAATGTTCCAATGAATTCGACTGAATTGGTCTAATTGTCGATGGCTTGGATGAATCAGCAGTTATTTTAAAATGGGGGTTGCATTATCAGGTGGCCGGCTATGATGTCTGGCTCGGAGAAATGTTGCTTGCTATGGGAATATTGATTTTATTTGGTATATTGAATATTCTTGGCGTGAAGAAGGCGGGGATTGTACAGACGATTCTCGCAGCATTGCTAGGCATTTCTGTTGTGACATTGACGATAGCAGCCTTAGTGAGCAGTAAGACATCTTTGGCAAATATGGCTCCATGGTGGGGTTTTCATAAGTCTGATGCCATTGCACCTTGGGCATATGTAGGATTTGATACCATACCGCAGGCGGCAGAAGAGTTTAAATTCTCTTACAAAAAAGTGAGTGGCATTATGATTGTTGCGATTATATTTGGCAGCTTTGTCTATACAGCAAATAATACGATTACTGCAGCAACATTGGAAAATTGGTCGGATCTGATTGTGGAGTCTGCATCAACACCGTGGTTATTGCTGACAGCTGCGGAATGTCTGCTTGGAACACTGGGAAAAATTTTGGTTGGAGTAGCGGTGTCAAGCGCTGCATTATTATATCCTTGTCCGGACCAATTTTAGGAAGAGAAGCATTGGGATGGTTTTCTTAAAAACAATGGCAACCATAGGTGTTGTATTTTATGTAAAGCAGATGAAAAAGTGAGTTAACAACTATTATGTATCATTAAGATAAAAAGTTTAAAGAAAATGTTTGCTCCTGCATAGCATTGTTGAAAGTGGTCGTATAATAATTATTATACGACCACTTTTACATTTACAGTTAGTAAAATTACTGTTATTCTTTATTTAGAAGAAACAGAAAGGAGACAGGAAGACATGGGTAGATTCGTAAACCCGGATAATAGTGCATTTCAGGTTGCGTTGAATTCTAAGATATATGTGGATAAGACTGGTTTGATTGAGTACACGAACAGTGTTCTTGATACGACAGATGCTTATATTTGTAATAGCAGACCACGCAGATTCGGAAAGTCGTATGCAGCGAATATGTTGGCAGCATACTACAGTAAGGGTGCGGATTCTGAGAAGATGTTTTCTGGATTGCAAATTAGTAAGGAAGCAGATTTCAGGGAGCATCTCAATAAGTATGATGTGATTCATATTGATATCCAGTGGTTCTTGGCGAATTGTGAGGACGTTGATAATGTTGTAACGCTTATTACAGATTCAGTTTTGAGCGAATTACGGGAAATATATCCAGATATTTTTACATGGGAAGTATCACGTTTACCGGATGCACTTTCCATTGTAAGAGAAAAAACCGGACAAAAGTTTATTATCATTATTGATGAATGGGATGTTCTGATTCGAGACGCGGCAACAAATGGAAAGGTTCAGGAGGCGTATATCAATTTCCTGAGGGGAATGTTTAAAGGAACTGAACCAACTAAATACATTCAGCTTGCTTATCTTACAGGTATTCTTCCTGTAAAAAAAGAAAAAACACAGTCTGCATTGAATAATTTTGATGAGTTTACAATGTTGAGTGCGAGCAATCTGGCTCCTTATATTGGTTTTACGGAGGATGAAGTAGAGAAACTTTCGAAGGAATATCATCAGGATTTTGATAAAGTCAAACGCTGGTATGATGGTTATCTTTTGAAGGATTATCAGATTTATAATCCGAGAGCGGTTGTAGGTGTGATGCTAAAAGGAGAATTTAAAAGTTATTGGTCCGAAACGGCATCTTATGAAGCAGTTACCCCTTTGATTAATATGAATTATGATGGTTTGAAAACAGCTATTATTGAAATGCTTTCTGGTGCAAATGTGAAGGTTGATACTGCAACTTTCAAAAATGATACTGTAAATATTCACAGCAAGGATGATGTGCTTACTTATATGATTCATCTGGGATATCTTGGTTATGATCAGTATACAAAAACAGCGTTTATTCCGAATGAAGAGATTCGGCAGGAACTTACAGTGGCAGTTGAAAGCCGGTCTTGGAATGAAATGTTGATGTTTCAGCAGGAGTCAGAAAGACTTCTGGATGCGACGTTAGATATGGATGGTGTGATGGTTGGAACTCAGATAGAGAAAATTCATAATGAGTATATTTCTGTTATTCAGTATCATAATGAAAATTCGTTAAGTAGTGTATTGACAATAGCATATCTTAGTGCAATGCAATATTATTTCAAACCAATTCGGGAATTGCCGACAGGCCGTGGATTCGCTGACTTTGTTTATATACCAAAACCTGAATATAAAGCGGATTATCCTGCGTTAATTGTGGAACTGAAATGGAATCAGAATGCACAGACTGCAATGCAGCAGATTAAGAATAAAAAGTATCCAACAGCCATTGAAAATTATACGGGGGATATTCTGCTTGTAGGAATCAGTTATGATAAAAATTGCAAAGAACATCAATGTTTGATTGAAAAGTATGAGAAAGAATCATGATATATGTAAAATGCTGATTGAAAATATCGTGATTATTGTTTTAAAAAGCTCGTATTTACAATTCTTAGAATTAAAGAATGTAATGTATAAAGTCTTATGTTTTGAGAAAAAATATACTTAAAATTGTTAAATTGAAAGAATTATTAATAAAAAGTTGAAGTTTAACTGAAAACTCGCTATATTATAAGTATCCAATACAAAAAAGAGAAACGGGTGAAATGCGATATGGCAGTATATGTTGTTGGTGATTTTTTGAGAGAAACCAGATTGAGAAAAGGGTATACACAGGAAGAGGTCAGTTACGGAATCTGTACACCTGCGTCTTTGTCGAGAATTGAAAATGGAGCACAAAAACCGGGACGACTTATTTTGGAGAAACTGTTTGAACGATTGGGTACGGAGAATAATTTGTTTAATTCTTTTGTGAGTAAAGAAGAGATGGAGTTGTATTTAGAAATACAGACATTGATTAGAAATGTAACAGATGGGGATTTGCAAAGAATTGAAGAGCAGATTGACATAGTGGACAGGCTGACGAAGAATACATCAGAATTGGAAAGACAGAGTTTGTTTTGGGCAAAAGGGGAACTCGCAACACAAAAATATGGCAATAATGGTAAGGCTATGGAGTATCTTATGAAGGCTATACAAATTACATTGCCGGATTTTGATGGGAAAAATCCATTAAGAAACCATTTATTAACGTTTGATGAAATTACAATTATTAATAGTATTGCTGTAAGACATGCAGAAAATACTAGTTTATTAACAGCAATACAATTAGATATGTGGCTTAAAGAATATATGGAAAATAGAGTTGTAGACGGAAGAATGAAAACTGCAAAGTATCCTATGATTTTATATAATCTTAGTTGCTGGTTTGGCAGTGAACATTGCCATAAGGAAGCATTAGATATAGCAAATCAAGGAGTGGATTTTTGCGTTAAATATGGAAATCTGGTAGCTTTTCCAAGGCTTATACTAAATCAAGGAATAGCATCTGTTGAATTAGGACAAATTGATAATGCAAAAAAATATTTACACCAAGCAGTTACTATTTTTGAAACAATGAAAAGAATGGATACTGTTGAATATATAACTACTTGGTGTAGAAATGAATATCAAATAGAAATTTAATATCCGCCTACCATAGGTCCAAGAATGTAGGCAACTACATTCGAGTTATCCACAACTCCTGTGCTTCCAACAATAGAAGTGGCTGCAATAAGTGCACATAATGTGATAGCAAAAATTTTCTTTTTCATGGTTTTGTACCTCCAGTTAATTTTGAGATTATGGTAAATTCCAGAAGGCAAAGAGACCATTCGATGTGACGTAAATTTAAATTTACGCGATATCGAATGGTCTTTTTGCATGAATGGGAATAAAATTAATTAATTTAACAGGATGCTTTGGGGATTAGGGAAACTGTTAAAAGAGATTGAAGGAAATGAAAGGAAGATGTGAGTTATGGTAAGACCAGGATTACGTCGCAGCGAAATTGATTGGGAGAATGTAGACATTCATATCTCCAGAGAAGAAATGGAGAGAGAGCAGGAGCATGAAGCGGCAATACAGCAGGCAAAACAGTATCTGATCAAAAACTTTCCAAAGTTTTGTACAATAAATAATGGTTATTATGAGACAGAGACGTTTAATCATGATGCAGGGATGTATGAAGTAATGCATGTGGATCATATCGTGATTGGTGATCAGGCAATCTATGTGATCAAGACAGTGAAGTTTCCGGATCATGTCGAATTATACGGAAGCTCAGACGCAAAAAACTGGTATTATGCAGAGAACACAGATAAACAGGAAACGCATAAGCACAAAGTGGACAATGCGGATAAGAGAAACCAGAGTTATTGTGAGTATATACAGATGTTGGCAGGAGAAGCTATCAGACGGGATGTGCCGGCGATTGCAATTGTCAATATTATTGGACTTACAGATGAACAGATCCATTTGGATATAGAATCAGGGCATGAGGTTGTGACAATGGATAAACTGGCAGACAGGATCCGGTATTATGAGAGTACAATTGACAGTGATCGTGTAGCGTATGAACATAGCGATGATCTGATAAGAAAATTCAAGGAAGAAGAGGTGTATGATAATATCATTCCGCAGATACGGGATGTGGAGTTGAAATACAGAATTTATTTAAAACTATCGGAATAGATTTCAGTAAGATTTTAAGCAAATCTTAAGATGAAATCATTGTTTATAGGTTTACAAGTTTCCTTTTATTTGATAAAATTCTATTTTGGTATGTAAGAATAAAATAGGTGTCTTAATATTTTGAGATGCGGTCACTTTAGGAGGAAATGATGAGTTTTATTAACACGGTGTTTGGTATTCCACTTGGATATGTCATGTGGGGATGCTATCAGTTGGTGAAAAACTATGGTTTATCAATCATTCTGTTTACATTGGTCAGCAAAATCGTCATGTTACCGGTATCTATTATGGTACAGAAAAACAGTATTCGAATGATTCAGATCCAGCCACAGATAAATGAGATTAAATATAAGCATGCAGGTGATAAAGATCGCATTGCGGATGAACAGATGGAGTTGTTCAAGAAGGCACATTATAGTCCAATGCTTGGTATGGTGCCAATGTTATTACAGATTCCATTGGTTCTTGGCCTGATTAATGTCATTTATAATCCAATGCAGCATTTGATGCATATCAAGACATCTGTCTGTGATCAGATCGTGGCAGCTACCTGTTCTCTGATGGGGGTAAATCAATTGGGGAGCGGCGCACAGCTTCAGGCAATGGCAGCATTGCAGAATCCGGATAACTTAAGCTTTTTCCAGAATGCATTGGCAGGGACCGGCATTGATATTGAGGCGATCGCAGCACAGGCAGCTACGATTAACACACATTTTCTTGGTCTGGATCTGTCTGTAGTGCCACACATTACTGTATTGGCATGGATCCTTCTTATTCCACTGTTCAGCTGTCTTTCTACTGTTTTACTTTGTGCATGCCAGAATCAGGCGAACGTGTTGCAGAAAGAGCAGGGCGCTTTGGGACAATGGGGAGTAACAATTTTTACAGTTGCATTCTCAACATATTTTACATTCCTGGTTCCGGGTGGAGTTGGTTTGTATTGGATTTTCAGTAACTTGTTCTCCACAGCGTTGATTTACATTTTAAATGCAGTTTATAACCCGAAAAAATATATTGATTACGAGGCGTTGGAGGAAAGTAAACGTCTGCTTGCAGAACAGAAAGCGGTAGAGGATGCCTATAAGAAAAAGATGGCTCCTTATAAGGCTAAGGAAAAAGAGGACTATAAGAGGTTTTTTGCCAAAGACAATGAAAATAAACAGTTAATGTTTTATTCTGAATCCTCAGGATTTTATAAATATTATCGTGGAATGATCGAAGAGTTATTGGAAAACTCGGATATTGTGATCCATTATGTTACAAGTGATCCGGAAGATCAGGTTTTCCAGATCAGGCATGAGAGGTTTAAAGCATATTATGTCGGAGAGATCAAACTGATCACTCTGATGATGAAGCTGGATTGTGATATTGTTGTTATGACAATGCCTGATCTTGAAACTTATCATATCAAGAGAAGCTATGTAAGAAAGGACATGGAGTATATTCATGTGCCACATAGTATTGACAGTATGAATATGACGTATCGAAAGGGAAGTATCGATCATTTTGACACTATTTTCTGCGTAGGTCCACATCATAAAGATGAGGTCGAGAAGATGGAAGAAACCTATGATCTTCCGCATAAAGTATTGTTAAACTGGGGTTACTGCCTGCTCGATGATATGCGAAAAGATTATGAGTCAAAAGAAAAAGTGATCAATGAACAGAAAACCATCCTGATCGCTCCGTCATGGCAGGAAGATAATATTGTGGATTCCTGTCTCGAGGATATTTTACAGAAATTGCGGGCTACAGGATATAAGGTGATCGTGCGTCCGCATCCACAGCATGTAAGACATATGCCAGAGAAGATGCAATTATTAAAAGATAAGTTTGCAGAAGATAAGAATATTGAAATTCAGACAGATTTTTCTTCGAACGATACAGTATTTAATGCAGATCTGATCATTACAGACTGGAGTGGTATTGCATATGAATATGCGTTTACAACATTGAGACCGGTGTTGTATATTAATACGCCGATGAAGATCATGAATCCGGAATATGAGAAAATTGGGGTTGTGCCAATTAATATTTTCATGAGAGACAGCATCGGATGCAGCCTGAATCTGGATCAGTTAGACCGTGTAGCAGATGAGGCAACGAGATTGATCGAACAGAGAGATTTATACCACGATAAGATTGATGCTTTTGTGAAACAATATGTATATCATTTGGGAACCAGCGCAAAAGTTGGAGCCAATTATATAAAATTACGTTTAAAACAAATTCATTCAGAAGATTAAAGGAGAAAAGATTGATGAAAAATTTAATGAAACAGATTACAAAGAACGGAAGAATTTTTTGGGTGACTTATTTTACTTTCTTTCTTATTTTGGCAATGCCAACACATGCATGGGCATATGTTGATCCGGCAACCTTAACTTATGTAGTTCAGATTATTGCAGGTGTTTTTATTGCGGGTGGTGTTGCAGTTGGTGTATACTGGAGAAAAATCAAGAAGCTTTTCTCTAAGGACAAAACATCTGTTAAGAAGCATGAGTCAACAGAACAGGAAAGAAATGCAGCAGCAGCAGCGGCTGAGGAATTTAACGAAGACAAATAGGAATCGTATCATTCAGAGAGAGGAATACAAATGAATATCAAGAGGAATATTTTATTGAATCCAGGACCGTCAACAACAACAGACACGGTAAAAATGGCACAGGTTGTGCCTGATATCTGCCCAAGGGAAGATGAATTTGCTGAAATGATGAGACAGATGAGGAAAGACCTTGTGAGGATCGTACACGGAGATCCTCACAAGTATACTTCAGTTCTGTTTTGTGGTTCCGGCACATTGAATCTGGATGTATGTGTAAATTCACTTCTTCCAGAAGGAAAGAAGATTCTTGTTGTAAATAATGGCGCATATAGCAGCAGAGCAGTTGAAATCTGCGAATATTACGGATTAGATCATATCAATCTGCAGTTTCCAATCGATGAACAACCGGATCTTAAAGTGGTTGAGAAAACGATGAAGGAAAATCCGGATATTGCTGTGGTATATACAACACATAATGAAACCGGTACGGGTGTAGGAAATCCGATTCGTGAGATAGGAGCAATTGCGCATGCACACGATGCGATTTTTATTGTTGATACGACTTCGACATATGCAATGGTTCCAATCGATATTGAAAAGGATAATATAGATTTTTGTATGGCATCTGCACAAAAGGGATTGATGTCTATGACAGGATTATCTTTTGTAGTTGGTAACGAAGAAATCATAAAGAAATCCAAGGATTATCCAAAACGTTCCTATTATTGTAATTTATATCTACAGTATGAATATTTTGAAAAAACGGGTCAGATGCATTTTACACCACCGGTACAGACGGTATATGCTACCCGACAGGCATTAAAAGAGTATTTTGCTGAGGGAGAAGAGGCAAAGTGGGCACGTCATTCCAGAGTGATGAAAGCCATTCATGAGGGACTGAAAGAGCTTGGATTTAAAGAACTGATACGTCCTGAAATTCAAATTGGTCTGGTTGCGTCGGCAGTATATCCTGATGATCCGAATTGGAGCTTCCAAAAAGTTCATGACTATTGCTATGAGCGTGGATTTACGATTTATCCGGGAAAAGTGACAACTACTGATACATTTCGATTGTGTGCGTTAGGAGCCATCGATGTGGAAGATATTGAAGAGTTTTTTAAAGTGTTAAGGGAAGCGCTTATAGAAAATAATATTCGAGTTCCGGTACAATACAGATAGTGAAAGGATACAATATGAAAACAGTATATATGTGTTTTGCTACAGACGTGATCCATGAAGGACATATGAATGTAGTTAAAAAGGCAAAAGAATACGGGAAAGTCGTAGCAGGTGTATTATGTGATGCAGAAATGGTTCGTTATAATCGTTTTCCGACAGTAAGCTTTGAGGAACGTATGGCAATGGTGAGAAATATTCCGGAAATTGATGAAGTGATTGTACAGGATAGGATTATGTATGATAATGTCATCAAAGAATTAAAACCGGATTATGTCATTCATGGTGATAATTGGTGCGATGGACCAGAAAAGACGATTCGTGAAAATGTGATTGCTTTGTTAAAAGAATATGGTGGAGAGTTAATAGAGGTTCCATATACATATAATGAAAAAGTAAAGAAAATCGATGATCAGTTTAAGGAAAAACTGGCAATGCCGGAATATCGCAGGAAAAGATTAAGACAGTTGATAAAAACAGTACCAATTGTTAAAACGATAGAAGTTCATTCTGGATTAACAGGTCTTATTGCAGAAAAGACGGTAGTGGAACATGACGGTGGATTGGACCAGTTTGATGCAATGTGGATTTCCAGCCTTTGTGATTCTACTGCAAAGGGCAAACCAGACATTGAGCTTGTTGATATGTCTTCACGTTTGAGAACGATCGATGATGTTTTAGATGTTACCACGAAACCAATCATTTTGGATGGAGATACAGGTGGATTGATCGAACATTTTGTTTATAATGTCCGGACATTAGAACGTATGGGTGTTTCAGCAGTTATTATTGAAGACAAAACAGGCTTGAAAAAGAATTCTCTGTTTGGCACGGAAGTAGAACAGACACAGGATTCTATCGAAAATTTCTGCGCAAAAATCAGAGCTGGTAAAAATGTTCTTCGTACAGAAGAATTTATGATCATAGCCAGAATTGAAAGCTTGATTTTAGAGCGTGGCATGGAGGATGCGTTAACCAGAGCTTTTGCATATGTGGAAGCAGGTGCTGATGGCATTATGATCCACAGCAGAAAGAAAACAGCTGATGAGATAATTGAATTTTGTGACAAGTTTCGGGCAAAATATTCTGATATACCGATTGTTGTTGTTCCAACATCTTATAATTATATTACGGAGGCAGAACTGGCGGCTCATGGTGTAAATATTGTTATTTATGCAAATCAGTTAACCAGAAGTGCATTTCCGGCAATGGAAAATACAGCAAAAGAAATTTTGAAAAATCATAGGGCTCTGGAAGTGGATTCAAAACTTATGCCATTTAAAGATATTATTACGTTGATAGATGAATTGTAATTTAAAATTGGATTACGAATATTGATGTAGTGGTATAATAATTTTTGATGAGGATAAAAGAGATGAGAGTAGAAACATTATTCGATGTATTAGATTCTGATTTTTATACGGGAGTTCCGGATTCACAATTACAGGCATTATGCAATTTTCTGATCGATAAGTACGGAATTTCTGAACATCATGTGATAGCAGCCAACGAAGGAAATTGTACTGCACTTGCAGCTGGACATTATCTTGCAACGGGAAATGTACCTGTTGTATATATGCAGAACAGCGGTATCGGAAATATCATTAATCCGGTTGCATCTTTATTGAATGATAAGGTTTATGCAATCCCTTGTATTTTTGTGGTTGGCTGGCGGGGAGAGCCTGGTATTCATGATGAGCCACAGCATATCTATCAGGGTGAAGTAACACTGAAGCTTTTGGAAGATATGGATATTGCAACTTTTGTAATAGGAAAAGAGACAACGGAAGCCGAATTATATGCAAAGATGAAGGAATTCCGTAATGTTCTTACAAATGGAAAAAGCGTTGCTTTTGTAGTGAGAAAAGGTGCTTTGGAATATGGTAATAAAGTCGTTTATTCCAACGAATATCAAATGAAACGAGAGGAAGTTCTTGAACATATCGTTGCAGTAACTGAAAATGACCCGATTGTCAGTACAACAGGAAAAGCAAGCAGGGAATTGTTTGAAATCCGTGAAAGAAATGGACAGGGACATGAATGTGATTTTCTTACGGTCGGTTCTATGGGACATAGCAGCTCGATTGCACTTGGTATCGCTATGAGCAAAAAGAATGAAAAAATATGGTGCGTAGACGGAGATGGTGCATGTCTGATGCATATGGGTTCTATGGCAGTATTGGCAAGCAGAAAACCGGATAATATGGTACACATTGTGTTGAATAATACAGCACATGAGACTGTAGGCGGAATGCCGACTGTTGCAGGAAACATAGATCTTGTCACAATTGCAGAAGGCTGTGGATATCCTTATGCTGTATGTGTTGATAATTTCGCTGATTTAGATAAGGAATTAAAAGCAGCGAAAGAAGCAAAGAGTCTCCGGTTTATCGAGGTGAAATGTGCACTTGGTTCCCGTGCAGACCTTGGCAGACCGACTACGACTGCGATTGAGAATAAAGAAAGATTCATGGAGAGATTGAATTGAAATCATATATCGTAAAACAGAAGGACCTGAATAGTCGTATGCTATCCAGGTCCGGTGGCATTTTTGCAGCAATATCTGACCAGGTGTTAGCACAGGGGGGGGTGATTTACGGCGCAGGAATGGACAAAAATTTTAATGTTGTACACAAACGCGCTGTAAATGCGACAGAGAGAGATGAACTTAGAGGATCAAAGTATGTGCAGAGTGACATGCACAATGCATATCGGCTTGCCTGTGAAGATTTGAAAGCCGGCAGGTTGGTTCTGTTTACAGGAACTCCATGTCAGGTGGATGGAATAAAGGCTTTGTGTCCAAAAGGATCTGAGGAACATCTCGTTTGTATGGATATCGTGTGTCATGGTGTTCCAAGTCCAAGAGTCTGGAATGATTATAAGGCGTATGTGGAACAAAAATATCATGGAAAAATAGAAAAAATAGATTTTCGTAATAAAGAACGCTTCGGATGGTCTGATCATTGGGAAACAGTTACAATTAATGGAAAAGAGCATGACAGTCAGGTTTATATGAAGATGTTTTATGAACACACTTTTTTACGTGAGGCATGCTATGTATGCCCATATAAGAATCTGCAGCGTATATCTGATATTTCAATAGCTGATGCATGGGGAGTAGAGACTGCTAACCCGGAATTTGATGATAATAGGGGAGTTTCACTTGTTCTTATTAATACACAAAAAGGAGAAAAATGGTTTTTGGATTCCCTGCAGGGGTGTGATTTTAAGGAGTGCGCTTTAGAAAAGTATATGCAGGAACCACTTAAAGGACCATTTAAAAAACCAGATAATACAGAAAATGTATGGAAAGAATATAACGAGGTTTCATTTGGAAAATTTGTAAAAAATCATTATAAAGAACCGTTTTTGTCAGTTGTCAAAAGAAGTTTGAAAAGAAAAATAAAGGATATGATACCGAAAGAATTTTGGAATCGGCTCAGAAGGTGGAGGTAATATATGGAAGAAAAAAGGCTGCCGGATTTATGCACAAAAAAGGATACCTGCTGTGGCTGTAGTGCATGTGCCACGATATGTCCGGTGTGTGCAATTTCGATGTGCCCGGATGAAAAGGGGTTTTTATATCCACTGGTAAATTCTGGTAAATGTATAAGATGCTATAAATGCGAACAAATTTGTCCGTTTAAAAAAAGATAATTTTTAATATATTCTTAAGTAGCTTTTCCATTCATAAATCATGTGCTACAATATTATCAGATTAACTATATATAGGGTAGTTATGAAAAATATAAGATATGAGAGGTATTTACAATTGAAGAAAAGAGCACTTTTACTAGGAATGATGCTGACGCTTGCAGTAACTTCGGTAGGATGTGGTAAGAAAGAGGCAGATGCTAATATCACAGAACCGATTTATGAAGAATCCAGCGAAGAGGCAGTCGTTGGTGATGTTGTAGACAATGAGGAGGAAGAAGATCTTCCGGATGGTAAAGTCCGTAATGAGCTGACAGGAGAATTAATTGATGAGTCACTTGCAAATCAAAGACCGATTGCTGTTATGGTAGATAATGAATCAATTGCATTACCGCACTATGGTCTGACACAGGCAGATGTTGTTTATGAGATGATGAACAGTACTGAGAATGGCCGTATTACAAGATTCATGGCTTTAGTGAAAGACTGGGAGACATTAGAGCAGTTTGGAAGTATTCGCAGCGCAAGGGTAACAAACTGCATTCTGGCAGCAGAATGGAATGCTGTATTATGTCATGATGGTGGACCATTCTATATTGACGAATATATTGCACTTCCAAGTGTGGATGATTTTAATGGCGGATTTTCCCGTGTCAATAATGGAAAATCCAGAGAATATACAGAGTACATTGTTTCAGGTGATCTGGACAAAAAATTTGCAAGCACAGGTGCAAGCAAAGAGTATAATAAATATTATACAGAAAATCACTTTAAATTCGCCAAAGAAGACACTGATATTGCGGATGGAACATCTGCAGTTACAGTAGATATTCCATTTCCTCATAATGGCTCTTATTTGACATATGACGAGTCGGAGAAAGTGTATAAGTACTTTGAGTACAAGAAAGAGCATGTGGATCCACAGAATGGCAATGCTCAATTGAGTTTTAAAAATGTGATTTTACAGTGTACACCATTTGAATTACACAGCTGGGGTGACGGTGTATATGATCCAAACGGTTACATGTACTATAAAATCGAGAATAATAAGGGAACAGGTTATTATATTACAAATGGTAAAGCAGAAGAGATTACATGGTCAAAAGGCGGATTGACAGATAACACAAAATATTATGATGCATCCGGCAATGAAATTAAGATTAATATTGGTAAAACATACATTGCATTAGTTCCGGATGATGCATGGAGTGAACTCGTGGTAGAATAATATTATTAACACAAACGATGGCAGAGGTGACACGAATATAGGTAGTGTTTCCTCTGCTTTTCTGTTATAATAGCAGTATGTTTGGTCAGGTGAAAAATAAGCAACGAGGTAGCAGGAAGATGACTTCTTCAACGTTAAAATATGGCATTAATTATATAAAACAATTTGGGCTGAAAACATTAGGGGTTCGGATTATTGAAAAAAAGAGAGAAAGAAAATTTGATTATCAAGGGTTTTATGAGCAAAATTGCGTTTCCGACGGGCAGTTAGAAGAACAGCGGATGGAGAGTATGAAATGGGAAAAACGACCACTTGTCAGTATTATAACACCCCTTTATCATACACCGGAAAAGTTTTTGAGAGAACTAATTGAATCAGTGATGGCGTCTTCCTATGATAACTGGCAACTTTGTCTGGTAGATGCAACATCTGTAGAGGAAGAAAGAAAAAAGATTTATCAGATTGTCAGTGAATATCAGCAGAAAGACAACAGGGATGGCGGAAAACAGAAAATATTATATGAAAAGCTGCGAGAAAATTATGGTATAGCAGAGAATACAAACAGGGCTCTTTTCATGGCAAAAGGGGATTATATAGCGTTTTTGGATCATGATGACACAATTACGCCTGATGCACTTTACGAGATGATGGCAATGGAACAAAAAATGGGTATTGATAGCACTCGGGCAGTTATGTTTTATTCAGATGAAGATAAAATGAATGAAGAAAAAACATGTTATTACGAACCTCATTTTAAACCAGATTATAATCTGGATCTGTTATGCGCAAACAATTATATTACTCATTTTTTGATGGTAAGCAGAGTACTTCTGGAAGAGGTCGGTGGGATACAGGGTGAATTTAATGGAGCACAGGATTACGATTTTATCTTAAGATGCACAGAAAAAGCGGAAAATGTGGTTCATATTCCTAAAGTGCTATATCATTGGAGGGTTCATAATGCATCTACTTCTGGAGGGGGTGGAAGCAAGGACTATGCACTTCAGGCAGGTCGAAGAGCCATTGAGCAGCATTTACAAAGAATTGGAGAATACGGAACGGTACAATGCACACCGTATTTTGGTTTTTACAGTGTTAACTATGAACAGAGAAACAAAAGGAAAATCACTCTAATAGATATTAGTGGCAGGTTGGATGAAAGTGTACAAGAGGACCAAGAATCAGAGGCATATATTTTGTTTTGGGATTCGTCACTGAAGCCATTGCGTTATGACTGGAAAGAGATTTTGATGGCAGATATTGACAGAAAAGGTGTGGGTGTTGTTGGGGGTAAGATTTATAATGTAAAACATCGGATTGAAGAAGCGCCGTATTTTGTAGAAGAAACAGCAAATGGAAAAGCATTGGTAAATAAATTTCAGGGTTTGCGGGCGGGATATGGAGGTTATATGCATAGAGCAAACATTCAGATGGATTGCGATGCTGTTTCGGGAAGATGTATGTTGGTCAAAAGAGAAGTAATTGAAAAAATAGAAAATTATGCAGAGCAGATAACACAGCCATATTTTTATGAAGTAGTATGCAACACAGCCAAGAGACTCGGGTATCGTGTCATGTATGAACCACGGGTCGAAATGAAGATGACGAAAGGTGTCGGCATTTGTCATACAAAATAAGTATCGGGCTCTTTTTGGTTATGCTATAATATTTTTAGCGTATAATGAAAAAAGAGGTTTAATGCTTATGATGAGGGTATATATATGTCCGGACTGTGGCTGGATGCGCATGGTTTCAAGACGTAAAAATGTGGAATGCTATAAATGTGGTGTACAGGATATGACATTGGCAAAGGTTGATTTTGCAACCTATGTTTCGTGGTCAGAGAAAGAAAGACAGGAATATGCTTCTGCCTGGATGTACATACATAATAAAGGAAAAATAAAAAGAAATTAGGAAAAATTTATGCAGAAAGTGACAATTGTAATCCCAAATTATAATGGGAGAAGATTGCTTGAAAATTGTTTGAAAACATTGGAAAATCAGACATATACAGATTTTAAAGTGCTAATTATTGATAATGGTTCTACAGATGGAAGCAAAGAGATTATATCAGATACTCTGGATATGGAAATGGTTTCATTGGAAACAAATCTAGGATTTTGTGGAGCTGTGAATCTTGGAATTCAGATGACGAATACACCCTATATTATTTTGCTGAACAATGATACGGAAACGGACAGGTATTTTGTAGAAACCTTGTTGAAAGCAATTGAAAGATCGGAAAAGATTTTTTCATGTGGAGCACAGATGATTGATTTTCAAAATCATAAGATTCTGGATAATGCAGGAGATTTGTATACGGCTATGGGATGGGCAGTTGCCAGAGGTAAGGGGAAACGCTGCATTGATTATGAGAAGAAGAAACGTGTGTTTTCCTGCTGTGCAGGAGCTGCTATTTATCGAATGGATATTTTGAACCAAATTGGTGGATTGGATGAACATCATTTTGCCTATCTGGAGGATGTGGATCTCGGTTATCGTGCAAGAATTCATGGATTTGAAAATTGGTATATTCCGGAAGCTAAGGTTTACCATGTTGGAAGTGCTACAACAGGCGCACGTTATAATGAAAAGAAGGTATTTCTTGCAGCAAGAAATACTATTTTTGTAATATATAAAAATATGCCATTTTTGCAAATACTTTTGAATTTCCCATTTGTTTTCATTGGAATATTGATAAAAATGCTATTTTTTATAATAAGAGGATATGGAAGGCAATATTGGAAGGGAATTGTTGAAGGAGTCTGTAATTGCAACAATTGCAAAAAGGTAATGTTTTCCATAAAGCATATAAAAAATTATGTAAAAATACAATTTGAAATTTGGAAAAATATGCTTTTGATCCTTTGGGTATAAGGTGAAGTAACGGTGTTATCATAACAATGAAGGGATAATGTTTTAGAAAGTAAAGAAATTATTAAGAATTTACAATGCCAGATTTAAGAAAATTAAGTTGTGATTTGTTGGAAATTATTGTATCATTGAATTTATGATAGCTAAGAAAAGGATAGCATTATGATAAAAGATAATCAGCAGCATTTTAATAGATTGCATGTTGTTTTGGATGGATTGGTTGTCATTGTTTCTTATGCACTTGCCTGGTGGTTGAAACTTTCAGGGATTTTTGCAAGCAATCATGTTGGAGTTCTTTCATTTGAATTTTATATGAAAGCTCTGATTTTTATTGTTCCACTTTATTTGCTGTTATATTATGCGTTTAATTTATATACGCCGAAGAGAGTACAGGGCAGGCGGCTTGAATTATCCAATATTATTATGGCAAATACAGTTGGAATTTTAATTGTGTTTGCAGGATTTTTCCTTGTATTGTCTTATACAGAAGAGGCAAAGAACTTCTCGCGTTCCATGTTTGCATATTTTTATATATTTAACATTGTACTTGAAGAAGTAGAAAGACTTGTAGTCCGCGGTTTTTTACGTAGCATAAGAAGAAGGGGATATAATCAGAAACATATCCTGCTTGTGGGATATTCTAAGGCAGCAGAACAGTATATAGACCGGATCAAGCAGAATCCTCAATGGGGTTATAATATACGCGGAATTCTGGATGATAATATTGCACGCGGAACAGTTTATAAAGGTGTGAAAGTAATAGGAAGTATTGAGAATCTGACTTTCATTTTGCCGGAAAATAAATTGGACGAGATTGCAATCACGCTTGGGTTGGAAGAATACTACAAATTAGAGAAAATAGTATCACAGTGTGAAAAGTCAGGAGTGCATACCAAGTTTATTCCGGATTATGGCAATATTATACCGACGAGACCATATACGGAAGATTTGTTAGGTCTGCCTGTTATCAATATACGATATGTTCCGTTGTCGAATACGTTTAATGCAATGATAAAAAGACTGATGGATATCGTAGGATCCATAATATGTATTGTGATTTTTTCACCAGTCATGTTGCTTTCTGCGATTCTCGTGAAAATAACATCTTCCGGTCCGTTGATATTTAAACAGGAACGGGTTGGACTTCATAATGAAAAATTTATGATGTATAAGTTCCGAACAATGTATGTGCAGACAGAGGAAGAGGAGAAAAAAGGCTGGACGCAGAAAAATGATCCGCGTGTAACAAAAGTAGGAGGTTTTTTGCGTAAAACAAGCCTGGATGAGTTCCCACAGCTTTTTAATGTGTTAAAAGGAGATATGAGTCTTGTAGGACCAAGACCGGAGCGGCCGCAGTATGTGGAGAAGTTCCGGGAAGAAATTCCAAGATATATGATCAAGCATCAGGTGCGTCCGGGAATGACCGGCTGGGCACAGGTGAATGGATATCGTGGAGATACTTCCATTCGAAAGAGGATTGAACATGATTTATATTATATTGAAAACTGGACATTAGGATTGGATATTAAAATTTTATTCCTTACAGTTTTCAAGGGATTTATCAATAAAAATGCGTATTAGGAGAAAATAATTAATGAGTAGTGAACCAAATCACAATCGACAAAAAAATCATAAAGCTTTAACAAAGAAACAGAAAGAAGCAATAAGAAGGAAAAAAAGACAAAGAAAGATCATATTACTGGTCGTTGAGATATTAGTTGTTTTAATTTTAGCTATTGCATTGTTTTTAATCAGTAAATTGGGAAAAATCGAACGTCAGGAAGTTCCACTTGAAAACATCGAGGTGAATGAAGGTATTTCAGAAGAATCCAAGGAGATTATGAAGAGTTATACTACCATTGCCTTATTTGGTCTGGACAACCGCTCTAACGGTAATTTGTCAAAGGGACGCAGCGATGTCATTATGATCGCCAATATCAATAATGATACTAAAGAAGTCAAATTATGTTCTGTATTCCGAGATTCTTATCTGGATACAGGAGATGGAAGCTTTAAGAAATGTAATGCCGCTTATGCAAAAGGTGGTCCGGAGGCGGCCATTAATATGTTGAATAAGAACCTTGATCTGTCCATAACAGATTATGTGACGGTAGATTTTAATGCCGTTGTTGAGTGTGTGGATCTGCTCGGTGGTATTACACTGGATGAAGTCACAGATGAAGAAGCAGTTCTTATGCAGGGATATATGGATGAGATCAATAAACTTACCAAGAAGAATTCCAAGTATCTTTCCGGTGGTGGAACAAACGTGACATTGGATGGTGTACAGGCATGTTCTTATGCACGAATCCGTTATACTGCAGGCGATGATTATAAGCGTGCAGAACGTCAGAGAACGGTTCTTGCGGCAATGGTTGCAAAGGCACAGAAATCTGATCTTGTTACGATTAATAAGCTGATCGATGCTGTATTTGGGGATATTCAGACAAGCTTTTCGAATGCAGATTTAGTTGCATTAGCAGCACAGGTATTTAATTACAAACTTGGCGAGACATCAGGATTTCCGTTTAACCATGGATCAACAACTCTCGGATCCAAAGGAAGTGTGGTTGTACCTTGTACATTGGAATCAAACGTAATCGAATTACACCAGTTCCTGTTCGGTGATGAGGAATACACACCATCGGATACCGTTCTTGCAAACAGTAAGAAGATTATCAATGACACAGGTATGAATGAGGGAAGTGGATACAGATAAATGACAGTAGATATTATCATTCCAACTTATAAACCGGATGAAACATTATGTCTGCTCCTGCACAAATTGCAGGGGCAGACCTTTGTCGTTCATAGGGTAATTATTTTAAATACGGAAGAGGAACTCTGGAAACAGGCAACAGCTGCTTATCCGATTGAACAGGTATTGAAAGAACTTCCGTGTGAGTATGAGGTATTTCATATTGCGAAGAAAGATTTTGACCATGGTGGGACAAGGCAGTTTGGAGCAGAACATTCGGATGCGGATGTGATGGTTTTTATGACGCAGGATGCAGTTCCGGCGGATGAGTTTCTGGTAGAAAAATTAGTGGAGTCATTGCTTTTAAAGGAAGATCAGGTGTCTGCGCGGGTACAGCAGAATGCAATGGAAGTGGAAGGCACTGAAAAAAGCGCAAAAGGCGATTGTTTGGTAGCAGTAGCTTACGCAAGACAGCTTCCAAAAAATGACTGCCATATTGTCGAGCAGTATACGAGACAGTTTAATTATCCAGAACAAAGCCGTGTTAAGACAAAGGCGGATATTCCAACACTTGGAATCAAAACGTTTTTCTGCTCGGACGTCTGTGCGGCATATCGCAGGGATTTATTTGAAGCGTTGGGTGGATTTGAGTCACCGGTTATTTTTAATGAGGATATGTTTTTTGCTGCAAATGCCATCGAACATGGATATGGTGTTGCGTATGCTGCAGATGCAAAAGTAGTACATTCGCACAATTATACGATGAGACAGCAGTTTCACAGGAATTTTGATCTTGCAGTTTCACAGAAACAGCATTCGGAGATTTTCGAGCAGGTGAGTTCAGAAGCCGAGGGCATGAAGCTTGTGAAGAGTACGATTGCATATCTTTTTAAAATAAGAAAGCCATGGCTTATTTTTCATTTTGGTATGCAGTGTGTTGGAAAGTATGCAGGTTTCTGGATGGGCAGGCATTATGAGAAGCTCAGCAGAAAACAGATTTTAAAGTACACGATGAATCCGGGATACTGGGATATGAGAGAGGATGTTCATGAGTAAGACATTATATATTGTGATACCTTGTTATAACGAGCAGGAAGTTCTGCCGGAGACATCAAAAAGATTATTAGAAAAGCTGCAGTCTCTGGTCTTGAAAAATAAAATAGCGGATAACAGCCGTATCATGTTTGTAAACGATGGTTCGAAAGATCAGACATGGAGTATGATAAAGGGATTATGTGAGGAAAACTCTGTGTTTGCCGGAGTGAATCTTTCAAGAAACAGGGGACATCAGAATGCTCTTTTAGCGGGTATGGCTACGGCAGTAAAGTATGCAGATATGATCGTTACGATGGATGCAGATCTGCAGGATGATATTAATGCGGTTGACCGTATGATCGATGCTTATTATGAAGGAAATGATGTAGTTTATGGAGTGCGTTCCTCCAGAAAAAAAGATACCTGTTTTAAGCGGGGAACAGCGCATCTTTTTTATAAGCTGATGAGTTTCCTTGGGGCTGACATTGTGTATGACCATGCAGATTATCGACTGCTCAGCAGGCGTGCGACTGAAAATTTGTTGAATTTTGATGAAGTGAATCTGTTTTTGCGCGGGATCGTACCAATGATCGGTTTTCAGAGCACTACTGTGGAGTATGAGAGGGGAGAACGTTTTGCCGGGGAGAGTAAGTATCCGCTCGGAAAGATGATCACATTTGCGTTTGAAGGAATCACTTCACTTTCTGTAAAACCGATTCGAATGATCACAATAGGTGGTCTGCTGATCTGTCTGATCAGTCTGGGAATGCTGATCAAGTCTTTTGTGGATTATTTTAACGGAAACGTCGTTCCCGGCTGGGCAAGTATTATGGTATCTATCTGGGTGCTTGGCGGTCTGCAGATATTTGCGATCGGTATCATCGGTGAGTATATCGGTAAAACATATCTGGAAACAAAAAAAAGACCAAAGTATATTATTGAGTCGGTGATTTTAGATGACAAGGATATAAGCATAGACCGTAATTGGTAAAAAACGAACTTTGGCAATTCAAGAAATTTTGCTGGATTTTTTAGAAGAGAAAAAAGACATTAAGGGATTTATAAATATTATAGATATGAGTGCAGACAAAGAAAAGAGCAAGACAAATCAAAAAAAAATAGTATGGATATTTTGGGCGTTCATGGCAATCGCTATTTTTGTGATTTTAAATCAGATGGGTTATTCCGACGGCGATGACACCTATTTTTACCATTATTCTACCACCATGGGATTTTTCGAGTACTTATCCTGGCGCTATCAGACATGGGTAGGGCGGATGGCCGCGGAAGCAATTGTATATATCACATTTAATCTCGGACTTGGATTCTGGAGAGCCGCAGATGCGGTTATGATGGTGCTGCTTCCAATCGGAATTTTAAGATTGGGATGCAAGGCGGCTGGCTATACGGGATATATTGCGTTACTGAATGAGTATCAGGAGCGTGTGGATGTTGGCACAGAGCAACACAATTCAGGAGAATTAAACGTGTGGCGCAATATCTGGAAAAGCATCCGGTATCCGGTTTTACTTGCGAGTGGATATCTGTTGATGAGTGTCATGACATTGGGATATTCTGCGGTCTGGGTGAATGGTTCCATATTTTATACCTGGACATTCACAGCAGGAGTTTGGGCGATGATGCCTCTTGCGGATCTTGTGTTTGATACAGGGGCGTTTTCGAACAGGCAATTGATCTATGCTATTCCATGCAGTGTCATTGCAGCGATGTCGATTGAGCAGATGGGAGCAGTTTTAATCGCATTTGAAGGACTGTCAATTTTAAGTCTTTTGATACAGAAAAAAAGAATACCGGCGGTGATATGGATTCAGACAGCCATTACATTTGTTGCATTTGTAATTCTTTTTATGGCACCTGGAAATGAGATGCGTGTAGCATCAGAAATTACAACCTGGATGCCTGGGTACAAAGAGTTGTCTGTAGGAAAGCATTTATTTATGACCATTCAATGGATGTTATCTTCCTTTGCAAATGAGGGAAAGGCATTTTTTATTGCAATCTGGACAGCAGGGTTCCTTTTACTGATGAAGTCAAAAAAAGCAAAAGTTTATCAGATTTTAGCAGTCGTTTTTAGTGTGGTGGCACTTCTTCCTTATGCTGGCATTTCTTTTTTTTCGGAGATGGGTATTGGATATATTGATATCGAGCAGCGTCTCACAGAGCTTCCAACATGGCAGACGATGAACATACAGAATCGGATTGCCTTTTTCTGGTGGATAGCAGCAGTTCTTTTTACTATGGTTTTATTGTGGAAAGTGACAGGACATTCTGTTTTTATCAGCATGGTTTTTCTTGGGGGAATTGCCAGTGAGGCAGTGTTACATTTCTCACCAACGATTTATGCATCGGGTGCCCGTGTTTATTATCTGACGGATCTCATGTATTTATTTATTATTTTGTGGATGGTAATGCACATGGATAGTGAGAAAAAGAAAAATTTATTTATTGCAGGAGTTGTAGTTCTTGGTGTTGCAAATTTCCTGTCACAGTATTCCATCATGTTATTAAAACTGTAACATTCATTTACAAATGAAAAATTTGAACTTCCTGTTTCTCTGGTTTAGGAAAATTTGAGAGATGGGAAGTTTTTATTTTCAAAAAACATTTTTTCTTGATATTTTTATCACAATTCGAACACAATTTGACGCTAGACTAAGGTCATAAAGATAAAGGCAGCAGATAATAAGAAGCTGCACAGAAAGGGGCAAATTGTTATGGATAACAATTATTACAACAATAATAACAATAATAACACTAACAGCAATAGCAACTATAATAACAATAATAGCAATAATAGCAATAATAATAGCAGTAATCAGTATTCTGATTCTTTCTACTCATATAATAATCAGCAGAATCATGGAAATCAGAACAATACACAGAACGACAGTACAGGATCCAAGGCAGGAGGATATGGTTCCACACAGAGTTCTATTTATGGAAGTCAGAGCAACAGTCATGGCTCCGGCTATGGAACGACACAGAATAACAGCCAGAGCACAGGATATGGAAATGCTCAAAGCAACAATCAGAGCACAGGATATGGAAATGCTCAAAGCAACAATCAGAGCACTGGATATGGAAGCACCCAGAGCAACAATCAGAGTTATGGATATGGTAGTACCCAGAATAAACAGCAGAGCGCTGGATACGAAAATACAAAGAGCAACCAGCAGAACACTGGATACGGAACCACCCAGAACAATCAGCAGAGTACAGGCTATGGAAACCAGAACGGTAACTATGGAACATATGGAAGCAATACCAGTTATCAGAGTTATGCTTATGGCAGCAATCCAAAACCGGAGAAGAAAAAGAAGGAAAGAAAACCGGGTGGATTTGGAAAACAGCTTGCAAAATGTGCAGCGCTTGCACTTGTATTCGGACTGGTTGCAGGCGGTGTCATGACAGGCGTTAATTATGCATCCGGAAAAGTTCTTGGAACAACCAATGCAGGAAATGTACAGGCTTCATTGACTACCGGAGATGATTCTACCGTACAGCCGACAGCAATCTCATCTTCCTATGTAGCAACAGATGTTTCAGATATCGTCGATGAAGTAATGCCTTCTATCGTAGCAATTACAAATGTAAGTCAGACAGAGTATCAGAGTTTCTGGGGACAATCCAAGACTTATGAGAGCACAAGCTGTGGATCAGGTATTATTGTAAGTCAGGATAAGGAGTATCTTTATGTGGCAACCAATAATCATGTTGTCGAGGGAGCAAACAGTCTTACTGTAACTTTTGCAAATGATGATACGGTCAGTGCAGAGATTAAAGGTACAGATCCTTCTACAGATCTTGCCGTTGTAAAAGTTGCCCTGAGCAGTATTAAAGATGATACTATGAGTGCAATCAAGGTTGCAACACTTGGTTCTTCTGATACATTAAAAGTGGGTGAATCCTGTATTGCAATCGGTAATGCCCTTGGTTACGGACAGTCTGTAACTACCGGTGTGATCAGTGCATTAAACCGTGAAGTTTCTGTTTCAGATTCTTCCAGCAGCACCAATTATACGGCAGAACTGATCCAGACAGATGCAGCAATTAACCCTGGTAACAGTGGTGGTGCATTATTAAACACAGCAGGGGAAGTGATCGGAATTAACTCTGTAAAATATTCAGACACTTCTGTTGAAGGTATTGGATATGCAATCCCGGTGGATACAGCAAAACCAATTATTGAAGAACTTATCACAAAAGAAAAAGTAGACGAATCCAACAGTGCATATCTCGGTATCGCAGGTGTAGATGTCACAAGCGATGTTGCAAAAACATATAATATGCCAACTGGTGTTTATGTCGCACAGGTCATGGAAGGAGCTGCCGCAGAGCAGGCTGGTATCCAGAAAGGTGATATTATCACAAAATTTGATGGTAAAGATGTCACTTCTATGGAGGAACTTTCTTCCAATATGCAGTATTATGCAGCAGGCACTACGGTGGATGTTGTAATTGAAAGATCATCCAATGGACAGTATGAGGAGCATACAATCTCTGTCACTCTTGGCAAGAAGAATTAAACCGGAGTTTAACTTATGAACTGCCACTTGCAGGTAGTGTTACGGATTTCCTAAGGTTATGTTGTATTGCATGCCAACAAAGTGTATAGAAATATAAAAAATAGAACTGTTTGTTTTCAGGAGCGCTTCCGCTTGTTGTCGCTGGCAG
>OGZH01000100.1_pt1 | contig 54885 bp, 40 predicted proteins | sample 1576741 | NCBI WGS metagenome assembly OGZH01 (sample SAMEA3541560, study PRJEB24748) | human gut metagenome | biome: human gut; feature: human-associated habitat; material: faeces | place: China | collected 2012 | reverse complement strand
TAAGTGCCGACCGCTCCCCAGTGTTTTCTCAAGCTTTTATTAATTTTTCACAATTAACTTTACATTATCTGAGTTTCGCAATTGTCTATAAACATCTTTCAGGACATAAAAAAGGAACCATTCTCCCTCACTTAGGGACGAATGATTCCGCGGTACCACCCTGATTCTTCTCTTCTTTATCCGAAGAAAAGCACTTTGTAGATACGTAACGTGTATCAGGCGTCATCTGCTATTTACAAGATCTCCTGCGTTCACAAATGCGGCTCCTGTGTGAAATTCGATTCCTATCTTACCTTAAGCTGGCTCTCAGCCGGTGACCCGCTCTCTCTTTAAAAAGTATAGTGCTCTACTGACACATTCACAGCCTTTTCCTATTTCTGATGCCCATGATCAGCATCAAATTCAATTGCTATTCTATCACAGGGTTTTCTAAAACTCAACCCCTTTTTTTCTTTGTCCGGTCACGCTTAAGCCATTTGCGGAAGCTTTCATTGAAGATCACGTTCACTTCTGCACTCATCATCATAATATACATACAAAAATACAGCCAGAGCATGATCAGTGCGATCGTTGTCAGACTTCCATACATGGAAAAGCCATTGAAATAATCCACATAAATGGACAATGCAAACGAGAACACATACCAAGCCACCGCGCAGATCGCAGCCCCCGGGATCTGGCTTTTAAACGTCAGTTTTTTGTTTGGCAGCATAGTAAAAATAATATCAAAAAATACAAATAAAATACCAAAAAGCACAAAGCCACGAAATTTCACGATCAGATCCGTGATACTCTGCAGCAATGGAATATACTCTACTGCAAGGTCATGCAGCGTATTTCCGAATACCAATACTACAAGTGTAAATACAACTGCAAACAAAAACACGATCGTATAGACGATTGCCCAGAGTCTTAGCACAAACCAGTTGCGGTTTTCCTCAAGGTCATTGACCGAATTCAGTCCATCGGTCATATACTGGATTCCCTTGGCAGCAGACCAGATTGCCACGATCGCCGTTATGGAGATGATTCCAACTGAACGGTTATATACTTCATCTGTAATTGAGATCAGAAATGCTGAAACGTAATCCGGCAATGCCGTCTGATACAATTTTAACAAAGTCCCCTCTGTGATCGGTGTGTATTGAAGAAGGGAAGAAAACACCATCAAAAATGGGATTGTCGATAATATAATAAAAAATGCTGACTGGGCAGAATATGCATTAATCTTATCCCGCTTACATTTATCAAAAAAAGATTTTCCGTTTCCGATAATCTTCCAGATCAATTTTCTTTCCTCCATTGTTACTGCAATTTATTCATCATCCTGATTCGCAAATTCACTTTTTTCTGTCAGACTGGTAATCGAGACATCTTTATAGAAGAAATGCAAAATATCTTGATAATTCATCCCGGTTTTTGCCAGACCATTGGCACCATTCTGGCTCATGCCAAGTCCGTGTCCGTAACCTCCGCCATATAGAGTGTATGTTTCGTCTGCTTCGTTCACAAGACTGGCAAACGCACTTGGCAGAATCGTCACCTCAGCACTCTCACTTCCATCCTGATACGCAATGTTTGCCGCGCCAAGTCCTAGTACTTTACGAATATTATACTCGGAAAAAACTTTTACCATACCATGTTCATAGGAAAGCCGTAACGTCAGGATGGAACCTGACGCACTCCGTTTCTCCACTTCGATGCCTTTCAGCTTTCCAAAATCTGCCATGGAGTCCGTCTCATTTTTACCATTAGATTCATAATATATCACGTTCCTTGGAGAAATGGAATGCCTGTTTTCCAAAATTTGCCGGATTCCGGCTTCTTTTCCGTTAAAATCCGCCTGTGCACTCCAGCGATAATACTTGATCTCACTGTCAAATCCTGTCTGTGGTTTCCGGATATAATCTAAAAATGTTTTCTCATCTGACAGATCAATATCTGTCTCCGGCGTATTTAAGCATACTTTTTTCAGGTACCCATAGTTTTCCATCTCTTCCGGATTCCATACCTCTGCGGTGTCCGTGTAACCCATAGACGTCGAGAAATAATATGCTTCGATCACTTCGTCCGCATAAGTCATTACCTCATGTTTTGTCTCCTCCACCGCCTGTCTGGATGCCTCGCCCGCCTCTACTTTATTATAAACCTGATAGGACGTACTGTCGTTGATATGCGCTCCGAAAGCCGCCAGATCTGCCCTCATAAGCTGAATATAGGCATAGCTTCTCGCACAGACTGCCTGCGCCTTTAATGCCTCTTTTTCATAGGTAGATGGCATCTCACTTGGAACCACTGCGGTAAGATAAGTTTCAAACGGAACACTGTTCACAACGGTGTAGCCCTCCTCGTAACGGCGCACCTCCACACTGCCGGAATATCCGTTTGAGATGGTATTTCCCGCTTCATCACACAGAAAAATCTTCCCATTTTCCGTTGCAGGCTGAATGGAAAATGTATCATCACGTTCTGTAAACCATGTACTTACATCAAGCAGCGTTCCCGCCGCATAGTCCGACACAGTTTCACCAAACTTAATACTTGCATCAACATCTGCTTTCAGATAAACTGCGGAGCGGAATTTTCCACCATCGTCTGCCAGTAACAGAACCCGGATATTTTCGATTACTGCCGGTGTCCTGATCAAAATTGCACAGACTTCTTCTTCCCCGATCACATAGGATACTTCCATGTTTCCGAGAACCACTTTCGAAATCGAACTCTCCGTGACATCTTCCCCTTCTAAAAGTTCATAAACCGGGATCTTCCCGGTATGGGAGATTCTTCCATAGCCTTCAATCTCTATCGTATTTTCATCATAGGACAATAATTTTCCACCGATCTCCTGTTCTTTTTTTCGCACGATCTGGAGCTTTCCATTTGAAAAAACAAGATCCGCCACGCCTTCTGTCACATCTTTTTCCGATGCATCCATTGTAATCTCATATTCTGCACCACCGGATAAAAAAGTAAGTGTTCCATCTTCGACAGCCTTGATATAAGTATTATATACCTCTGCTTCCTCTTCACTGATTCCCGCAATTCCAACACATTTACCATCCAGCAAATACAATCGGTAATTATCCCATGCTGTGAGAAAATGTTGTCCAAACTTTGATGGATAATCCCCCTCATTTGTGACCAGAATGCATCCGCTGTCCGATTCAATCACATCCATCAGCAACAGATCCTGTGTTGTAACTGTTTTTTCATCATCTAGATAAGCAAGGATTTCTGTATAAACAGCGTTCCACTCCCCGCGGTCTAGCGCAGCGTTCTCACTTTTCTCTGGAAGTTGTATGTAATCCTTTAATCCAAGAAACTCTAAAATTTCGCTGGCAGCCTTTTTTGTCAGATACTCCTGTTTCTGTAACAATATCTGCTCCCAGTCCATCTCCTTATATATAGAAAAAGACAGTTCATCCTGCACCTCTTCTACCGGAACATAATGCTCTGAATAAACGTCTTTATGATACCCTTTTTTCGTTCCTGCCAATAGCATGCCGCACAATATGAGTAACAAAATGACAAGCAGTCCGATTTTTCTTTTCAAACGCACTTTCCCCCTCACGCACTACCTAAAAAGAAGCTGCTTTCTAAGAAAGCAGCTTCTCGCTTTTGTATCTTCTGTTTTATTCTCGTGTGTATCTTCTGTTTTATTCTCGTGTGTATCTTCTATCTTCATTGGTACTTTTATGATTCTTTTGTGTCTCAAAAATGCTTTTGTACTTTCGGAATCTTTTGTACCTCACTATAAATCTTCTGTGTCTTGTGAACGCTTTTGTGTCTTCAAAACTTCTTCTGTACTTTATAAATTCTTTCGTACATTCTATCTTTTGTAATACCCAAAATGCCGTTTCCTACAATTTTGACTCCTAGCCAACGCTAGGTGGGTAACCTCAATCAAGCTTTTGCCTTCCCCCGCCGCCGTAGCGAATTACTGAGGCCTGGCATCCAATTGAAAATGTTGGAATCCCGTTTAAAGTAAATGTAGGTTCAAAATAGTAGGGTGTCGCACATCCCAGGCTGTTTTTTGATAGTCTTATTATACTTTAATGTTCCCTGATTCACAAGCAAAAATTAATGCCGGAACGTAAAAAATACTACCAAAATTACTACTATTTTCTTGTAGTTTTATCCATTGACAAAATGGCAAAAACATGTTCCACCTAGTAAACTCTGGCTTTTTCTATATCGTCCTTTGTGAATGCACCCGGAAACAATTCCCCAAGCGTATACTCCCGATATTCTCCATTCTTTTTGGAAACAAAAATTCGAAACGTATCCGGCTCGCAGAATTCTGCCATGACCTGTCTGCACACACCGCACGGATACAGATAATCGTCTCCATCTCCATTGATCGCAATTGCTGCAAACTCACGCTCTCCCTCATAGACTGCCTTAAAAAATGCTGTACGCTCCGCACAGTTTGTCGGAGAATATCCTGCGTTTTCAATATTGCATCCCTGATAAACCTTACCGCTTTTTGTTAGAAGTGCCGCTCCAACCCGAAAATGGGAATATGGGACATACGCATGCTCCTTTGCCTCCATAGCTGCTTTTATTAACTCTTCCGCTTCCATCCTGTCAAACTCCTGTTTTTCCATTTTTATACTGTTTTTTCCAACAAACGACATATTATTTACATTTTTTATTGTAATCTAATATCTCCTGAAAGTATAGGAATAATTAAGAAGTTTCATGTTTATATGTAAACTTTTTCTAAAAATTTTTTAAATTTTTTTAAATTTGGAACAATTTTCTTGTATTAATTTTAGTACATATGCTATTATAAGTTAACGTGATAAATTGAAGGAGGGCTTTAAATGACAAAAAATAATCCATTTTGTGAGATAACACCGGAGTTAGAGCATCTGTCTGAGTTAAGTGCCAAATGTTCTGTCATTGATCCGGAATTATATAGCAAATACGACGTAAAACGCGGGCTGCGTGACATAAACGGTAAAGGTGTGCTCGTTGGACTGACCGAGATTTCTGATGTATGTTCGACAAAGATCGTGGACGGAGTATCCCATCCAGCAGACGGCGAACTCTATTACCGCGGCTATAATGTAAAAGATATTATTGCCGGAATTGACGAGAACAGCCATTTCGGATTTGAGGAATGTACCTATCTTCTTCTGTTTGGCAGTCTTCCAACAAAAGACGAACTAAAAGAATTCACTAACATGCTGAGCAAATACCGCACACTGCCTACCAGTTTTGTACGTGACATCATCATGAAAGCGCCAAGCAGGGATATGATGAACACCCTTGCGCGGAGTGTGTTGACACTTTACTCCTACGATGACAGGGCGGATGATATTTCTCTTCCAAATGTATTGAGACAATGTCTTCAGTTGATCAGTTTATTCCCATTGCTTTCTGTTTACGGTTATCAGGCATATAAGCATTATCACGATGGTGCCAGCTTATTTATCCATCCTCCAAAAGAAGAATATTCTACTGCAGAAAATATTTTACATATTCTCCGCGCTGACAGTAAATTCACACCACTGGAAGCGAAATTGTTAGATACCGCCCTGATCTTGCATATGGAGCACGGTGGTGGTAACAACTCCACATTCACCACGCATCTGGTATCTTCCTCCGGAACCGATACCTATTCCGCGATTGCAGCCTCTTTAGGTTCCTTAAAAGGACCGAAACACGGTGGTGCCAATATCAAAGTTGTAAAAATGTTTGATGATATGAAAAAACAGGTGAAAGACTGGTCAAACGAGGATGAGATTGCAGATTATCTGACAAAATTGTTGCATAAAGAAGCATTCGACCACGCTGGTCTAATTTATGGTATGGGACATGCGGTTTACTCACTTTCCGATCCACGAGCTGTTATTTTCCGCTCTTTCGTAGAAAAACTCTCCGAAGAAAAGGGCTATGAAAAAGAATTCAAACTCTATGCAACGGTCGAGCGGCTTGCCCCTGAGATCATTGCAAAAGAACGTAAGATCTACAAGGGTGTCAGTCCAAACGTTGACTTTTACAGCGGCTTCGCCTACAGCATGTTAGGACTCCCGGTAGAACTTTACACACCGATTTTTGCCATTGCACGAATCTCCGGCTGGAGTGCACACCGTCTTGAGGAAGTGGCACACAGTGGCAAGATCATGCGTCCTGCATACAAGAATGTTGGCGAACGAAAAGCTTATGTTCCTATGGAGGAACGTTAAAATAAGAAAACAGTTGCCACTGGGAACACACCGGATATTACCGGTTCCGGTCTGTTTCCATGACAACTGTTTTTTATGTAACTCATATTATAAATGTAAAAACTTTTCTCTCGCTTTCGCCAATGAATTCTGAAACCAGATGAAAGCTGCAAGGAAAATGATCACTTCCAGGATACTTGCTTTTCCAATCGGCATAACGGTCTCATTTAAGACTCCAAGAACCCCAACAATCAATACCAGCGCACCAAACAACATCTCCCGCCAATACAAAAATTCAATGAATCCCTTTGTATCTTTCACTTTTTTTAACTCTTCCTGTGCCAGTACCATGGAATTAATCTTACCACTCTTCTTCATCTGAAGTGCTGACCCTATCATATAGGCACCAAACAATGCAACCACAGCATCGAATACAAGCATTACATCCATCTTCTTTTACCCTTTCCATTTCTGATCTTACATAATTTTACAAAGATACACTCATTATAATCTCTCCATCCTTAAGATTCAAGGACAAAATCTATTCCTATTTTGCATTTTTCGGGAAAAAACAACATGATTTTTGCATATTACAATTGCATGCGAATTTTTTTTAGTGTAAAATAGATTCTATAAACAAATTAGGAAAAGGGGATTTACTATGAGACTAGACAATGCAAAAATTCTTATTAGTGATGATTCCATACTTGCACGAAAGCAGTTAAAAGATTTTATTTCAAAATATGGTACACCAACTTTTTTCGAGGCATCCAACGGACAGGATGCAATTGATATCTATAAAAAGGAAAAGCCTGATTTATCTTTTCTTGATATCGTTATGCCAGTAAAAGATGGCAATGCAGCAATCCGTGAAATTATTGATTTTGACAAAGATGCAGAAATCATTATCGTTTCTTCTGTCGGAACACAGTCACAGCTGCGTTCCGCCATTGAAGCCGGTGCAAAGGATTTTATCCAGAAACCTTTAAATCCAGAGCAGCTGCATAGCATCCTTACCTCAAGATTTGAAGGGAGATAAAATATGTACGCACAGTTTTTTGGAACATTTTTATTATCTCACAATGTAGTGACAAAAGATCAGCTGCTCAGTGCCCTTGGCAAAAAATCCTCCCAGCATATGAAGCTTGGCACTCTCGCCATTATAAAGGGATATATGACTGCAAATGAAGTAGATAATGTCATCATTTCACAGACACATAATGATTGTCGGTTTGGCGATTTAGCTGTCCGCGAGGGATATCTGACACAGGAACAGGTCGATGAACTTGTCAAGACACAGTATCCGGACTTTCTGTTATTAGGACAGACACTTGTAGAGGAAGGTTATATTAACAATGCGCAGCTGGAAACACTGATCACGGATTATGAATCAGAAAACGAAATAACGGATTTAGATTACAGCAACGAAAAACAGGATGATCTTGACCGGATTCTTGCAAATTTCTTCCATACAACTGATGTAGCTGCAGACGAATACAATGCTTCCTATATGCGATTGCTGTTCAATGATCTGACGCGTTTTATCGGGGATGATTTCACTCCGCTGTGTTTTAACCCATGCAAAGAGTATCCTGTAAATTACTGTGTTTCGCAGACGATCCATGGCGATTTATCCGCTAAAGTTTATCTGGATATGCCTGAGACAACCTGTATCAGCTTTGCATCCAGATACGTAAATGAGGAATTTACAGAGTTTGATGAATATGTTCAGGCTTCTCTGGAAGATTTCTTAAATCTTCATAACGGATTATATAATGTGAATATTTCAAATACACTCGGAAAAGAATTAACATTAGAGGCTCCTGAAGTTGTTTCTGACGAATTGATTGAATTGTCCAGTTCATCTTATTTACTTCAGGTCATGTATCCGTTTGGTGTTATTAATTTCATTTTTGAATTGAAGAAATAATAATGGAATTGTATCAATAGAAAATCAATTTTCAGGTCACAAAAATAAGGCTGCTGATAGTTTTATCAGACAGCCTTATTTTTTCTATTATCGTTTTAATAAGATACAAATGCTAAAAATCTGCACGATCATTTCACGTTCAAAAATTCTTTTACAACCTTTGGCATCTCATCCACTTCACATACGGTCTTATGTCTTACCTCTGCGGTACGGATCTCTTCGATGGCATTTGGAATCTTAACATTTCCAATTTTGCTCAGTTCGTCAACAAGTTCAAAATCTGTCATTGCATCATACTTCTTATCAATCGCATCCATCACGCTTCTTGTAAACTTGAACGGACTTGCAGTAGATGCGATCACGGTCTTGGTGTCCGTATCCTTTGTATCTTTTAAATACTTATGATATACACCTGTCGCAACTGCTGTATGAGTATCAATAATATAACCTGTCTTCTCGTATAAGTTCCGGATCTCTTCTGCTGTTTCTTCCTCACTTGTATAATTTCCATAGAAATCTGCAAGCTGTTCTTTCATTGCAGGCGTAATCTCATACTTTCCGTTTGTATTTAATGCTTTCATGAAATCTGCATTCTTTGCAGCATCATTTCCGGCAATACGGTAAATCAGACGCTCTAAGTTACTGGAAATCAGAATATCCATGGATGGAGAGCTTGTCAGCATAAATTCTCTGTTCTTATCATAAGTTCCGGTTGTGAAAAAGTCGTAAAGAACCTTATTCTCATTGGATGCACAGATCAATTTTGCAATTGGGATTCCCATATTCTTCGCATAAAATGCTGCCAGAATATTACCAAAGTTACCGGTTGGAACTACGACATTGATTCTCTCATCTTTTCCAATAACACCATTTGCATATAATTTTGCATATGCATATACATAATAGACAATCTGTGGCACCAGACGTCCAATATTGATGGAATTCGCGGAGGAGAACTGATAACCTGCAGCTGCTAATTCCGCTGCCATTTCTTTATCACCAAAAATCTTCTTCACACCAGTCTGTGCCTGGTCAAAGTTACCATGGATACCTACAACAAATGTATTATCGCCCTTCTGTGTCACCATCTGTTTTTCCTGAATTGGGCTGACACCGTTCTTTGGATAAAATACAATGATCTTTGTTCCCTTTACATCTGCGAATCCGGCTAATGCTGCTTTTCCGGTATCCCCGGAAGTAGCTGTCAGGATTACAATATCATTTTTCACCTGATTCTTTCTCGCTGATGTGATCATTAAATGTGGCAGGATGGATAATGCCATATCTTTAAAAGCAATCGTTGAGCCATGGAACAACTCCAGATAATACGCTCCGTCCGCCTGAACCAATGGTGCGATCTCTTCTGTATCAAACTTGCTGTCATAAGCTGCATTGATACAATTCTTTAATTCTTCCTCCGTGAAGTCTGTCAAAAACTTCTTCATAACTTCATAAGCTGTTTCCTGATAAGTCATTCCTGCAAGTTCATCTACCGTCTTATCCAATGTCGGAAGCTGTTCCGGAACAAATAATCCTCCGTCCTCTGCAAGTCCTTTTAAAATAGCCTGTGAAGCTGTCACTTTTTCATTTGCATTTCTGGTGCTTGTGTACATCAATTCCATTTTCACAATCCTCTTATCCTTTTTCTCTCTTTCGCTCATTATAGATAAAACGTTCTCTCATGTCAATGCATTAAAGCATTAAATTGTCCGAAATCCCCTGAAAACGATCTGATTCTGCTTTCAACTGGTCACTGATCTGCTGGTTTGTCTCCATTTTCTTCTTGACCTTATCCATGTTTTCTACAAGGATATCGGTATTTTCCGCAGCATTTGCGATTCCTTTCGCACTCTCCTCAATCGCCGTGGAAATATCCTCTACTGACTGTTTCATCACAAGGACAACCTCTTTCAGACTGTTTGCACGCTCCTCGAAGTGATCCATGGTACTATTGACATAAGTTGCATCGGTCCGGTACTGCTCGCCTGTTTTTACGAAGCTGTCATAATCCGGCATGATCGTATCATCAATATAGGTAACAAGCTGGTTTGCGCTGTCAGAAAGCTTTTCCACCGCATCTGTGACCTGTGCGTTGATACTCTGGATATTATTCGCTGTCTCTCTTGTGGAATCTGCAAGTTTCCGGATTTCATCTGCCACAACTGCAAATCCTTTTCCTGCCTCTCCCGCTCTTGCCGCCTCAATAGAAGCATTTAACGCGAGAAGGTTTGTCTGGCTGGATACGCTTAAGATTTCTTCCGTCAGTTCATTGACATGTCTGACACTGGTACTCTCCTCGATCGCTGACTTCAGCGACTCGATGATGCCGGCGATCATCCGGCTTGTATTTTCCTGATTGTTTACTGCCTTCTGTTTTAACTCTTCGGCACGCTCCTGCATAGTGGATGCATAATCATTCATTGCCTTCGAATCATCCGCAATGCTGATCACTTCATCATTTACATTTGAAATATTATCGGTCACGGTTGCAGCGGAAGAAGAAACCTCCTCCATCGTTGCAGAAAGTTCTTCCATAACAGCAGATACATCATAGGCATTCGTATTGGCTGTCTCCACACTCCTTCCGACATTCTGGACGACATCCCCTATCGCATTGGAGTTTGTTGCGATTTTTCCGAGAACTTCCTGTAAGGTGTCAAGGAACACATTCATACCGGATGCAAGTTCTGCGATCTCATCATTTCCCTTTACGGTCACACGTTTTGTCAGATCTGCATGACCGGACTGCATATCTTTGACGATCACTTTCAGTTCCTTTGACGTCTTCCTGATCGGACGAACTACTTTAAAGATCGTTATATACAACGATGCGATCAGACTCACAACAATAAGTCCGATAACGATCAGATTTGCATAATTTCCACTGTCATATACCGTACTCTGGTTTGCAACCACCCGGTCTACATCTGCATTGTAAAATTCAATATAAGACGCAAGTTCATCACTCAATTTATTTGCCGCTTTAAAAAGTTCAAGATTACAGTATTCCTGTGCCTGTGTCTTATTACCGTTCTCAATACTGTCCGTCACCTTCTGGTATGCATCCGTAAAGCCCTGATAATAAGCGGTGATATTCTTCACCCTGCTCTTCTCATCCTCTGTCACTGCCATCTGATCTAACTGTTCCAGCAGACTATTGATCTCTTCCTTGGTTGCTGCGCTCTGTTCGAGCATACTGGCACGGTCATTTGTCGACTTTGTCACACACATGCTGTAAGCAAGGATCTCCATTTCCTTAAATTTGTCCGAGATCTCATTCAACTGTGCTGTTTTTGTCATATAAACACTTGTGATCTCATTGCTCGCCTGATACATGGACTTTAAATTCCGATGTCCGATCACAGAAGATAAAATTGCAATGATCACAAGACAGATAACAGGGATCAAAACTTTCCGGCTCATCCGGCTCTGTAACTTTACGCCTCCTGCTTTTCCACTTTTCTTTTGTTTTCTGTTTGTTCTTTCGCTCATATCTGTTTTCCTCTTTTCAAATTCCAATTGCATTTTTGATCAGAAAATCACTTTGTAATATTATACCAAATTCTTACTTACGAAACAATATTTTACAGCATATCAAATTTATATTTTTACCATATTCTGAATCACTTTCTTACACAGCAAAACAGCAAGTGTTTTTCTGCTGAGCGAACAGTCACCATAATTTTCTTGTTCTTCCTGTTCTGTCATGTTAAAATAACATATATCATCTCATAAGTGTAAAGTAATCATTTTATGGAAGGAAAACTATAACATGCAAACTGGAGTTTATTCTGCCCAAAAAAAGGACGGAACCGTCTATTATCGCGCGAACATTACATACCAGACAAAACACATCAGTCTCGGCAGCTTTTCATCGGAAGAAGATGCACACTCTGCCTATTTAGAAGCCTGTAACCTTTTGGAAAATGAAGCAGTCACACTTTTTAACATCCACAGTCAGATTCGCCATCTGTCCTTTGACAAAGCAGTATGTCTTTTAAACTTCCGGGATAATCATCTGTATTTTCATAACCCTATTTATCTGCGCAAAGGCTACTTCAGTTATTTTCTTTCCGATGATATGGAACTGAAATTCGACATTGATGATCTGTTTTATTATGCCGGTCATCGCATCCAGAAACGCCAGGGACATTTATTTGTAAGCGATTATGGCATGCAGTACTCCATTTTGTCCCGCTACGGGATCAAACCCTATGCAGTTACCGGCAGAGACTATCTGTTTTTTAACGGTGATACGCATGATTTCCGTTATTCCAACATTCTGAACATCAACCGTTATCATGGTGTTTTCAGCTATGAGAAAAACGGTGCTACGCATTATAAAGTTTTTATCCATATTAACGGCAATTACAAAATCGGAAACTATGCCAGCGAAGCCAGTGCTGCCGTTGCTTATAATAAAGCTGCCGATCTTGCAAAAACATTCGGTGTGACAAAGCAGTTCCCGGAGAACTATGTAGACACGCTGAATCCAAGAGAATATGCCGAACTCTACACCCACGTAAAAATCTCAAAAAAATATATCGATTATCTGAAAACATTCGCTTAACCGCAATGCCTGAAATATCTTTACAGCCACCTCGCAACATACAAAAAGACCGTCACACAAACCTGATCGTTTATGCAACAGTCCTCCTGCTTCTGATTGTATTTTGAAATTATTTCTGATTGATATAGTTGACCAGACCTTCGCAGTCGATAATCTTCTGCATGAATGGCGGGAATGCCTGCCCCTGATAAGAAGTTCCTTTTGTCTTGTCGGTGATGACACCTGTATCAAAGTTCACTTCCACCTCATCACCTGCTTCAATCTCTTTTGCCGCATCCGGGCACTCGATGATCGGCAATCCGATGTTGATCGCATTCCGGTAAAAAATTCTCGCAAATGTCTCTGCAATGACACAGCTTACGCCTGCCGCTTTAATTGAAATCGGCGCATGTTCTCTGGAAGATCCACAGCCAAAATTTTTGTTGGCTACAATAATGTCTCCCTCTTTTACATTTTTCACAAAGTCTTTGTCAATGTCTTCCATACAGTGTGTTGCAAGTTCTTTCGGATCTGAAGAATTTAAGTATCTTGCCGGAATAATAACATCTGTGTCGACATTGTCTCCATATTTAAATACATGACCACATGCTGCTTTCATATAATCCTCCTTGTTTTGCGAAGCAAAATCCGAGCCTCTTTAGGCGAGGAGAGGATTTAGCCTCCTTTTGTCTCCCTTGTTTTACATAACCTCTTCCGGGCTGGAAATCTTACCTGTGACTGCACTTGCCGCTGCAACTGCCGGGCTCGCAAGATATACTTCCGAATCCACATGTCCCATACGACCTACAAAGTTCCGGTTTGTTGTGGACACACACCGTTCGCCTGCCGCAAGGATTCCCATATATCCTCCAAGACATGGTCCACAGGTTGGTGTGCTGACAACCGCTCCTGCCTCGATAAAGGTTCTTAACAGTCCCTCTTCCATTGCCTGCAGATAAATCTTTTGTGTTGCCGGAATCACGATCACACGGAGTCCTTTTTTCACTTTCTTGCCTTTTAACACGGAAGCTGCAATCCTAAGATCATCCATACGGCCATTGGTACAGGAACCGATCACAACCTGATCAATTTTCACATCTCCGACTTCATCGATCGTTCTTGTATTTTCAGGTAAATGCGGAAATGAAACGGTTGGTTTTAAGGTGCTTAAATCAATCGTATATTCCGCATCATATTCCGCATCCTCATCTGCTTCATAAACAACGTAAGGACGTTTGGAATGTTCTTCCATGTACTGTTTTGCAAGATCATCCACAGGAAAAATACCGTTCTTTCCACCTGCTTCGATCGCCATATTTGCAATTGTAAAACGATCATCCATCGTCAGATACCGGATTCCATCACCCACAAATTCCATCGATTTGTAAAGTGCACCATCCACACCGATCATTCCGATAATATGTAAAATAATGTCTTTTCCGCTGATCCACGCAGCCGGTTTTCCGGTCAGATTAAACTTCATTGCAGACGGAACTTTAAACCATGCCTTTCCGGTTGCCATTCCTGCCGCCATATCCGTACTTCCGACACCGGTAGAGAATGCTCCAAGTGCTCCGTAAGTACAGGTATGGGAGTCTGCACCAATGATTACATCTCCTGCCACGGTAAGTCCTTTTTCCGGGAGCAGCGCATGTTCAATTCCCATCTCCCCTACATCAAAATAGTTGGTAATGTCATGTCTGCACGCAAATTCCCGCACGCATTTACAGTGCTCTGCTGATTTAATATCCTTGTTTGGAACAAAATGATCCAAAACCAGTGCTACTTTATCTTTATCAAACACACCGTCCACTTTCATCTTATCCATCTCATGGATAGCCACCGGTGATGTAATGTCATTTCCAAGAACTAAATCCAATTCTGCCTCGATCAACTGTCCTGCACTTACAGATGGAAGCCCTGCATGTGCCGCCAGGATTTTCTGCGTCATTGTCATTCCCATGATAAAATCCTCCTTCACGTAATTATTCCGATTCCCTGCTGTTATCATAAATCATCAAAACAATTACTCTGTTTATATTCCCGTGATATTCTCATTTCTCACGGTTCCTTTTACTTGTATTCATTGTAGCATAGGTAATATTATAATACAAATACATAATAAACATATTTACCATAACTATGTTTTATGATATACTATATCCATCAGATAACAAAAAGGAGTTTTTATGAATCAGAATTTATCCTCTTACCGTATTTTTTATACAGTTGCAAACACCGGAAATATCTCAAAGGCTGCAAAGGAGCTTTATATCAGCCAGCCTGCGATCAGCAAATCCATCCAGAAGCTGGAGGAAAGCGTTGGCTGCAAACTTTTTTCCAGAAGTTCCCGCGGCGTTGTTCTGACCGATGAGGGAAAACTGCTCTATGAGCATGTCAGTGAAGCGTTTGAGACCCTGACTATGGGCGAAGAAAAATTAAAACGTTCCATCGAGCTCGGTGTCGGACACTTAAAAATCGGTGTCAGCTCCACGCTCTGCAAATATCTGCTTCTGCCTTACCTGAAAGAATTTATCCGGCAGAACCCGCATATTTCCATTTCCATCTCCTGCCAGTCCACCAATGATACCTTAAAACTGCTGGAAGATAACAAAATTGATATCGGTCTGATCGGGAAACCGGAAAATCTGAAAAATATTCATTTTGACTTTTTGGAGGAAATTGAAGACATTTTCGTTGCAGCCAAAGATTATCTGCGAAACCTGAAAGCAAGAGGGATTCAGAAAGATCATATTTTACAGAGTTCCACGCTCATGCTGCTTGATAAAAACAATATGACAAGACAGTACATTGATGATTATTTACAGGAAAATCAGATTATCATCAAAGATTCCATCGATATTTCTGACATGGATCTTCTGATCGATTTTGCCCGCATCGGTGTCGGTGTTGCATGTGTCATCAAGAACTTTGTCCGGGAAGATTTGGAAAACGGAACTCTCATGGAAATTCCACTTGGCTTTCCAATCCACAAACGTGAAGTCGGTTTTGCATACAAGACAACAACCAAGCCTTCTAAATCACTTGCGGAATTTATTCATTTTTACAAGACTTACCGGTAGGACGCTGATGCGCGCAAGCTTTAGCTTGCATAATTCTTCTGCGCATCAGTCGCATCCTTGTGGAGCATTTTTCTTGCATAGGAAGCAATTTCCTATGCAAGAAAAAACGCCGTGGCAGCTGCCACGGCATTTTTTCTTATCTCATAACAATATTCACGATACGTCCCGGTACATAAATCTCTTTTACGATATTTCCCGTGAGTTTATCTGCAATCGCTTCTTTTGCTTTTGCAATGACATCCTCTTTTGCATCGTCTTTTCCAATGGAAAGTGTTCCCTTGGTCTTGCCATTGATCTGTACTGCGATTTCCACAGAACTCTCAACGGTCTTAGCCTCGTCAAATTCAGGCCAGGCTGCCTGATAAACTTTTCCTTCGAAACCTGCAATCTGCCATAACTCCTCAGTGATATGTGGAGCAACCGGGTTCAATAAAGTAATTAATGTTTTAAATTCACCCCTTGTGATCGCATTTTTCTTATAAAAGTCATTGATAAGTGCCATCATTGCTGCAATTGCAGTATTATATTTCAGATTTTCAAAATCACTGCTTACCTTCTTGATTGTCTGATGCATCTTTGTCTCCATATCAACGGAGTAACCTTCTTCGTCAGTCATAAGATCCTGTAATTTCCATACACGCTCCAAGAAACGACGGCAGCCTTTAACGCCATCTTCCGACCAGGAAGCGCTTAAATCGAAAGCTCCGATGAACATCTCATAAGTTCTCAAAGTATCTGCACCGTATTCTCTTACAATATCATCAGGATTTACGACATTTCCTCTGGATTTTGACATCTTCTCACCGTTCTCACCGAGGATCATACCGTGGGAAGTTCTCTTCTGATATGGTTCCGGACAAGGAACAACCCCCTCATCATAGAGGAATTTGTGCCAGAATCTGGAGTACAGCAAATGTAAGGTTGTATGCTCCATACCACCGTTATACCAGTCAACCGGCATCCAGTATTTTAATGCTTCCGGACTTGCAAGCGCTTCATCGTTGTGTGGATCGGTATATCTTAAGAAATACCAGGAGGATCCTGCCCACTGAGGCATGGTATCGGTCTCTCTCTTAGCCGGTCCGCCACAGCAAGGACAGGTTGTATTTACCCAGTCTGTCATAGCTGCCAGTGGTGACTCGCCGTTATCTGTCGGCATGTAGCTGTCAACTTCCGGTAACATTAATGGAAGTTCACTCTCATCGATTGGAACATATCCGCATTTATCACAATGTACGATTGGAATCGGTTCACCCCAGTATCTCTGGCGTGAGAATACCCAGTCTCTTAATTTGTAATTTGTCTTGGCAGTTCCGATGCCTTTTTCCTCTAAGAACTCGATCATTTTTGCTTTGGCATCTTTTACTTCCAGTCCGTTTAAGAAATCAGAGTTAATGAGAACACCTGTTGCGACATCTGTAAATGCAGCCTCATTGATGTCTACTTCCTCTCCGTTCTTTGCAACCACCTGGATCATCGGCAGATTGAATTTCTTTGCAAATTCCCAGTCACGCTCATCGTGTGCCGGTACTGCCATGATCGCACCTGTACCATAGGACATTAATACATAGTCAGAGATCCAGACCGGAATCTCTTTTCCGTTTACAGGGTTTACTGCTGTCAGACCGTCAATGCATACACCGGTCTTGTCTTTTGCAAGTTCTGCACGTTCAAAATCAGATTTCTTTGCAGCTTCCTCGCGGTATGCCACGATTTCATCCCAGTTTTTGATCTCACTCTGGTACTTATCAATAATCGGATGCTCCGGGGATACAACCATGTAAGTAACACCGAATAATGTATCGCAGCGGGTTGTATATACACGAAGTTTATCTTCTTTTCCTTTAATAGAGAAATCAACTTCAGCACCCATGGATTTACCGATCCAGTTCTTCTGGGAAACTTTTACACGCTCGATATAATCCACATGATCTAATCCTTCAATTAGTTTCTCTGCGTAATCTGTGATTTTTAACATCCACTCACTTTTTACTTTGCGGACAACCGGAGCTCCACAACGCTCGCAGACACCGTTTACAACTTCCTCGTTTGCAAGACCTACTTTACAGGAAGTACACCAGTTGATCGGCATTTCCTTCTTATAAGCTAAACCTGCTTTAAAAAGTTTTAAGAAAATCCACTGTGTCCATTTATAATAATTTGGATCTGTGGTGTTGATCTCTCTGTCCCAGTCAAAAGAATAACCGAGAGAATGAAGCTGATCTTTGAATCTTGCCACGTTCTTCTCTGTTACGATCTTCGGGTGGATCTTGTTCTTGATCGCATAGTTTTCAGTTGGAAGTCCGAATGCATCCCATCCCATTGGATAGAGTACGTTGTATCCCTGCATTCTTCTCTTTCTAGCTACGATATCAAGTGCTGTGTAAGGTCTTGGATGACCTACGTGAAGTCCCTGTCCTGATGGATACGGGAACTCAACTAATGCATAATATTTTGGTTTGGTAAAGTCATTGGTTGCTGCGAAAGCTTTCTCATCATCCCAGACTTTCTGCCATTTTTTTTCGACTACCTTATGGTTATAAAGTTCTGCCATGGTATTCCTCCTTCTTTTTTATCAAACATGATTCATGATTTTGTGGATTTTTTGGTAATAGGACAAAGTTTCCTGTTACATAAAAAATCTCCGTCTCCAAAAAGAGACGAAGATATCTATTCACTCCGTGGTACCACTCTCATTCGCAGGATGAACGGTTCATCCAAATACGCACTCACATTCTTAACGCGAATCACACGTTCTGACCTACTTATTTTTTCATTTCAATCAGAAAACTCAGAGGCGAGTTGGGAACTTCCAAATACTGTCTTGCACCACCCGACAGCTCTCTGACACTTTTTCGTTCTTAATACTCCTCGTCAACGTCATATTTTATGCTTTTAACATGATTTATTTTAACATATGAAATTCATTTGTCAATAAAAGAAATGCTTTTATTTCACATCATCTGTTCCTTTCAATACAACTGGAATGGTCATCAAAAGAATTTTTAAATCTAGCATTAATGAATAATTTTCAATATACATCAAATCCCATTTTAATTTATCTAAAAATTCTGTATGATAATCTCCATGCACCTGCGCATAACCAGTCAATCCAGCTCTCACTGTCGTTCGAAATGTAAATTCCGGAACTTTTTCCGCTATTTCCTCTATTAGTTCCGGTCTTTCTGGTCTCGGACCTACAAAACTCATCTCTCCTTTTAATATATTAATTAACTGTGGCAATTCATCCAGCTTATACTTTCTCAAAATATAACCTACACGAGTCATTCTTGGATCTCTATTTTGAGCCAACTGTGCCCCCACAAATTTTTCAGCTCCAACAACCATACTCCGAAACTTTATAATTTGAAACTTTTTCATTCCACGCGTGCATCTTGTCTGATAATAAAATACATTTTCTCCATCATCCAATTTTATGCATAATGCAATAATGCCAAATAATGGAGCTAATATAACAAGAAGTACACCTGAAAATAAAATATCAAAAAGTCTCTTTAAAGCAGCAGAAATTCCACCTATTCGTCCTGCCTGCCTATAAAATATCGGTGTTTCTCCATCTTGTGCCAATCCTGCCGCTCTGAGCTCCATATCTGATAATTTTGTAGTAAAATAAACCGGTCTGTTTGTCTTAAAACAAATCTTTAATAAATCATTTCTCTTTTCTGCTGAAAGATCAAACAAATACACTTCATCATATTCCTTTATTTTTTGTTTGATAATTTCCATTGAGACTTTATCTACTGACATTGATTCTGCCTGTGGAATCGATGAAATATCTATTGTCTTCTCCTGATATAAATACAAACGCTTTCCCTTATAATTTTCAATAGTAATCCTCATTACTATTTCGCACATGATAACAATACTTAGTAATTGAAGTATAAGCAAAATCCCCAATCTAATCATATATGGTATGCAATTATCTACATATACAGCGCACATAAATACACTCAAAATAAGATTAGCAGCTACACATTTTAAGATTAAGCTCAGCTCCTGCTCATACTTCACTTGTACATTTCTTCCATGATTATTACAAGTTATCGCAACTGTCAGCAAAAAATACCCAATAAATAATAATATTCCCTGTAACCTCTGCAAACTACTGTAAAAAAGTATTATGTATTCAACTGATAAAACACTTAAAATCACTGTTCTGGGCACTCTGCACCCATGCAATAAATTCTTTCTGGATTGTATCATTTAAATTTTCTTTCCTTTGAATATTCATCTATGGTGTTTCATTTAAAACAGCCTCTATCAGGCTCTTTGCCTGTGCGACATCACTATCATTTGGAATCATAACATATGCTGCTGAATTTGGTGCCGAGTAGGTTTTCTCACTTCCGCCACTTCCAGTAACCGAATAAATATCAACAGTCCACTCTGTGCCATCCATCAACTGATTAAAAACCAAATCTTTCAACAGTTCATCTGGTATATTCGTCCTATACATATCAGTAAGTTCATCCATAACTTCATTATAGTTTTCAAGAAATTCTATTGAGCACACTTTTTTAATCAATGCCTGAAGCATCGCCATCTGGTTACGTCCTCTCTGATTATCACCTGATGCAAAGGCATGCCTTTCTCTTACAAAAGCCAATGCCTCTAATCCTGTCAAATGATTATATCCTTCTGTATAATGCTTAATTGGATCAACTGTAAAATCATACTCTGAATAAACATCTACGCCACCCAATGTATCAATAATAGCTTCAAATCCAGAAAAATTAACTCTAAGATAATAATCAATATCAATATCATACAGCTTTTCAAGTGTTCCAACCGAATTCTCAACACCATATAATCCAGCATGTGTAAGCTTGTCCTTTGCTCCATTACTAATTGGCATTTCAACAAAATAATCCCTCGGTGTATTAATCAGCTGTACATGTCGTGTCTCTGTATTGACTGCAGCTATAATATTTACATCACTTCTGCTTTTTGTATCTGTCCATCCCCAAACATCAATTCCGCTGAAATATAATACAAATGTTCCTAAATCTTTTTTCTCCTCACTTTCTGTCTGAACTATTTCTGTCTCTTGCTCTATTTTCTCACTTTCTTCTGTTTCCTCTACCAATGCATCTTCTTTTGTACTTACTGTGTTTACATTTTTCTTTCCACATCCAACAACTAAACTTGACATCAAGAAAATTGTAATTAAAAGCATTAATGATATTCTTCTTTTTAAATTCGTTTGATTTATTTTTTTCATTTGCGCCTCCAACAATGTACTATATAACAAATAGAGCATATCAGATAACTTAATATCTAATATGCCTATCTATTTTTTTACATCTAATTCATTTTTTATACTTTTCTGTTCTTCTACTTCAAAATACTTTTCCAACAAAAAGAAAATATTAGCTATTAAAGGAGTTGATAAAGAATTTAGCTGATTAGCCATAAATAATGATCTTGTAATCGTGTCCAAAAAAGATTCATTATGATAAGTATCAGGCAATTTATAATTTTTATTTGTTTCTTCTTTATGAAGTCTTATAAATCCCAAAAAAAGTTCCCACGCACTCATAAATGCTAGTTGCTCATTGACTCTTGATGCAGATGATAAAGTAAAATCTTTATCCGTCTGAATATCTCCACTTATCAATCTAACCTTTATAATTGCTACTGTCATACAAGCACACACTTTATGCCTATCTAATAAAGTTTTATTTTCGCCTTCTTTTTTTTCGTATAAAATTCTTAACATCGTCTTTTGATTGAGATATTCTTCATACAAAGAAGTTGGATTATCACAAAACCTAAATTGTCTATACTCATTTTGCAATCGCATTCCTATTTCTTTTACTACATGGTCATAAAATATTAAAAAATCTACTTTATTCATTAGACTTTAATCCTCACATCATTAGGCAACTCTATTTTTCCTATAGCATCCAAAACATCAAAATCACTATTCCCATCATTTCCAGTTCCAACTATTTCTATTTTTTCTAAATATTTTTCACAAAAAATCTTTGTAAAATTTAATTTCTTCTCTTTTTGCTTCGCATATCGCTTCATTACATGCCAATTCCAAGCTTTGCACATTATAAAGATAATTATAATATATCCAACAACAACTGTAATATCACTCACAAAATCAAACCTCCAACTCATTCTCTTTTTTTACATTTATTCTGTAATCATTATACACAACAATCAACGGTATCGTTACAAACGAAATTGCAATCAACTTTATCCAAATAGACTGCATAACAGCATATAATTCAAGCAATGCCATTATAGCCCCAATAATTGCAATAATCGAAAAAAATATAATTGCAATTGATTCTCTTCTGACTATAGTTACATATTTCTTATTATCTGTATATTGATAAAAATCATACATATTATTACATGCCTGCACTAATATGGTTACATAACACGATTTATAGTCCAACATAGATGCCAATACACTTATTCCAATAGTAAGTACTAATACAAAGATTTTTATCAAAGCCTCTTTGGAAGAAATATATATCACATCTTTTTTTCCTTCCATTTTATCTCCCTATTATCTTATTCGTACATATATAGTTATATCATTTCAGTATACCCTATGCAAGCACTTCTTTAGCAATCCACAAAGTTTCAGCACATAGGAAACAATATGTTTATTATAATTTTTTCTTTCACATTACACCATTCGATATGGCGTAATTTTTTCGTTATCACAGCATATAAGTAACCTTCATTATTGTTCATCCATAATAAAGGTTACTAGCTGAAAATCAGATACCCACTTTTTTTAATAAATAACACAATGTAACATATTCTGAGAATATGTTACCATAAGCTTTTCTCCACTCCAATCAGTATTAGACAACTGATATGCGACCAGATAATAAATAATCTGTTTATAAGAATCTATCATAGAATCATTTATTGTGATATCAAATGTGTTCTCTCCATTATTCAAATGCTCCCTGATAGTGCTCACATACTGATCTGACCATTTTTTTATTTTACCAGTTTTAATAAAATAATTATCTTCTAAAGAATGTGCACTAATTCCATTAGATGAAGTAACTGAACTATGAATCTGATTCATCAATTCATCATTTAATCCAAAATATAAATGCTGAAGATCTACACTATTATCCTCATAACCGGCATCATCCCAAGTTGTATCAATATGATACCAATTACCATCTAATTGAACACCTGTCCATACATGACCATCTCCAGAAATTCTATCTGTTGCTATTCCAACCGAATTCAAAAGCATCACGTATGCTCTATGATATGCCTCACAGGTTCCTAATCCTCTGGCTAATGCTCCCTCAGGCGCACAATAAGAATAGCTGAAATCATAACGACAATTTTCAACCAGCCAGTCATTAAACCAAACTGCCTTCTCGAAATCCGTTGTGCACGTTTTCTCACACTGCGCTTTTAAATCCGCTACCACATTTTCTACTGTCGGATAACCTTTATCATCAATTACAAGTTTTATGCCATATAAACCTGTGTTAAACCATACATACGGAGACACTCCTGTATCCATAATTGCAAAACGAATATAGTATATTCCAGAAGCATAAAATGTGAAATCAAAGCTATCTTTCGAAAAAAACTTTCCATTAGAACCATAACTTGTATCATAAACAATTGTTCCATCTTCTGTTGTCAGACTATATAAAGCATATTGTACTTTATCTGTTGTTCCTTCTGAAGATAATTTAAAAGTTGTAGGCATTCCACATGTTATATTCTCCGGGTACTGCACCTTAAAAGTCACGTTGCCACTTGTCTTAGAAAAGGTTGTCTGTACTTTTTGATTATATATTAATAATGCTTCGTTAGAAATTGTTTTGTATCCTGACGCATCCTTCACTATGCAACGGAAGCTCATTCCATTTCTCTTTTCCAGATAGCCTACCTTCAATGTTGCCTTTGTCTGTCCACTCCAATCTGACCATGTAGTGCTTCCTGCCTGTTTGTACTGCCACTGATAGCTTAAGCCTTCTCCTTCTGCCTTGACGGTAAAGCTTGTTGTCATTCCTTCTTCTACTGTTTTATCCACTGGTTGATCAACTATTTTTATGTTGTTCGATTCGACAGCTTCCCACTTAGCATATAATGTAACCGTTCGGTCATATGGCATAAATGCTTCACCTGATTTGTACAGTCTGCTGTCTAAACCTTGTGACCATCCTTTAAATCTATATCCTGTTCTACTATATTTACATTCTTCTAATATAACCCTTTGATTTAATGGATAACTTTTTGTGATACAATTGCCATCTCCACCATTTGGATCATATTTTACATCAACCATTTTATTATTTCCAAAATTACAATAAAAGTCCAAATTATTCTGTATTGAATACTTATTATCATCTGTTGACATATACTGAATTTTATTATTCTGATCAATATATACAAAAAACGGATAGCAAACTCTATTACAATCTTTCAAATATAGGTAACGTCCCAATTGATCTGCGATCAAACTATCTTTGCCCTCATAAGTAAAAGTAATATTCTTATAATCATACAACTCTTGAAATTTTTGTACATCTTCCTTTACTGCGGTATCCATTGGCATTGCTATAATATCCAAATCAGCATTTTCTTTATATAATCCTTGAAACTGACTCAAACAGTCATACACAGAAATAAAATATATTAAAAGTTTAGGTTTTCCCACAGCCTGAGTAGAGATAATTTCGTTGTTAGTTGTAACATTTTCAAATATCCATGTATTATCAATATTTAATGGTGTATCATGATTTATTGCTGGTAAATCAGAATCTGTTGCTGGTAAAACATAAGATTGTTCAGCCATTGGATATGCATCATTAAATTCTTCTGTTGCACAGTTCTCTCTTCTGGTATGATCAGCTGAAAAATCATTTTCATTCTTCAAAAGATAACGGTTAAATGTCTGTGTATCCTGACCATCCCATGTAGTATCAACATTATAATAAACGTTACCTACTCTTACAATATTCCATGCATGTGCCCCCCCATTTGCAGTTCCTGGAATAATTCTAACAGACAATCCAGCATCTTTACACATCCTATAAAAAAGTACTGCATATCCATTACAGACTGCTTTTCCATTACATAATGCGCCATATGCTGTGTATTTTACTGTATTGGTACTGTCACTTAATCCATCATAATCATAATCTACATGGTCACAGATATAATTATGAATAGCAATTACCTTCTCCACATCTGTTTTTCCATTTAAATTCAATGAAGCTAACGCACAAGTCACAGCACTTGTCAGCTGTTTCTCCTGCTCTGCCGTTGAAAAATAATTCATGTAATATGTATAGGTTACTCTTGTAGCACCTGTATAACTTCTTGTACTAACACTGTATCCAACTCCTCCATACTTAAGAGCATCCCCTTCCTGTCCTGTACAAGATTCCGTATATTCCTGTGCTGATGTCATTGCACTAACTGGTCCAATTTTATTATTAATCTCAATCGGTACACTAACTGTTATCTGACTATTCCTTGCTACAACTTGTTCTTTCAGATATTGATATAACGCATCTTCTGTATCAAGCTGCACCACATCATCCGAAAGTACAGACACCTCATCTGTTTTTATCTGTGGTAACGTCTCTCCATCAGCTAAAATCACATACGGCGCTATCTCTTCTACGGACACAACATTTTCTTCTGACATGCCAAGTTCATTCGTTTCATCTTCTACAAATGTTACATACTCTACCTCTTCAGATACCTTACTTTGAACAGGCTGCTCCGTATTCTCAGCATACACTAACAGCTGTGGAAATGATGTAAAAAATAAAGATAAAACCAGACAACAAATAAAACACTTCTTCACTCTTTTGTTCATACTCTTTCTCCCTCGTAGAAAAACTAATTTACATTTATCTCCAAATCAAACTTTTTCTCAATTGCTTTCAGATATTTTTCGTTATGGCTCGCCGCAACGAGCATCGGTGCATATGCGTCTCTGCCACTGATGTTGAACATATATGGAAAATCTTTGAAATGTTCCTTATAATCTGCAGCAAAATCTAAAATTCCTTGTTGTATCTCCTTTATTCCTTCCTGATTTGCATCATACTTTCCGAATTGCAATGTAATATCTAAATCCGGCAGATATCTGTCTTCTGTCTTTTCCCTGCACGCATTTCCGCTCTGGAATCCAGAAAACTGTGGTGTCGGAGATGACAGTAGCAATTCCCAGAATACATTGTAATCCTTATTCGGATCATGTTTTTTCAATAGATCTCTGTTATGGCTCTGAGAATACAGATAGGCAACTAACTTGCCACTCTGTAAAAAAGGTTCTGACGCATCTGGCTCTGAATTATGTACTGTATTTGTTCCTGCAATCAAGCCAATAATTTCACAAGGTATATACCATTCCTGCTCCACCAGATGTCGAAGTGTCATTGCTCCACTTCCAGCCCATCCAATGTCAACCGCTACGGCTCTTTTGCATCCGGTTAAAATGTCCTCATAATATCTTTTTGCTGCCTTGTGCTGTTCTTTATATTTTTTTATAACACATTCCCATTTAGACTCAATAAATTTTCTCAGTTTCGATTGATTACTATCTGTAAGATACTCTGATACATCCAGTCCGACTAATTCTCTGCCAAGCTCCTGCAATTCCATTGCTTCAAGAATTTCAGCTATCTTATACTGTTGATTTACCTTATGTTCAATAAATCTTCTAAAATAGTCATGCCTGTCATCCTCTGCCATTAGCTTTGTAGCCGCTTTTCTCGACCAATACACATATTCCGTAGAATCTTCCTGATACAACTTATTATACACCTGTTTTATGATATCTCCATCCCTAGACAGAAAAAGAATTTTGTCAATCCCATTCTTTTTATAATAATCATGAATGAAGGTACAATAACCTAATACAAATAATCCCCCATATATATATCCGTATTCATATTCCATAGAATACGAATTGTTACCACAATACATGTGATTATTTACAATCCCCCGATATGCGGCTCCAACCATAAGACTCATATCATCTGCCCGGTAAGCTTTCGAATGTTTATTTACATTTGGATAATAAAAAACTGCCAATCCTGCCTTTTTAGCATTTGTGATATCGCTGATCTCATTATCGCCAATATGAATTATTTTCTCTTTTTCAAAATCTTCCTTCACATATTCATATATAGTACCGTCTGACTTTCCAGCAGTATATTCACTTGATATGTATAGCTTCTGAATACCAGAATAGCCATTTTGTGCAAGCAACTTTTCCAGAAAGTCTTCTGATAAGTACATATCAGAGGTTATGATGATAGTCTTTTTTCTACGCTGTAATTCCTTAAAAACCGTCTGCATTACCGGATTTGCATAGCAAAATCTCTGCTCTAATTCCTCTTCCAGATTTCTTCCTTTCCCAGCCGGATAGCCAGTCTCGCACTCTATCCTGTTCCAGATTTCTTCCAGCGTGACCTCATAGCTTCCTGAAACAGCAAATTTATCCTGTCTGGCTTTCCACTCCTGCGCTATTCGAACCGATTTAAAATCTAATATCCCAATCTGTTCTGCCAGATAGTCAAATAAATCTGTTGGTGCAGAAAAAGGTCTAAAAACCAGAGTATCAAAAATATCGAATGATATAATGTCATAGTCCTTAACTGCCTGCAGAATATGTGTAGCTGAATATTCCGTAGCAAAAAGGGATTCCGGCACATCTGTCTTAAGGTTTTTCTGCTCATTTTCTCTCACTATTTTTATATAATCTAATGTCCAGTCTTTCAATATATAATAGCGAACATTCAACCATAATAAAACAAAATAAGAATTTATCTTCGAAAAAGGGGTCTGTTTACAATGAACTTCCATATATCTTTCACGAATACCGCTATGCTTATTAACTAATTCGTTATATATCTGCATACGTAAACTCATCTTGTAGCTACCTCTTTCTTATTTAATGCTTCTTCTTTATTTTAAAAGTGACTCAGCTAAATTAAGTGCAGACCTGATTGTCACATCCATATCATAGTATTTGTATTCTCCCAATCTGCCACCAAAAATAACCTTCTCCTCTTTCTCGGACATTTTTTTGTATTCCTGATAAAGCTTATTATTCTTTTCATCATTTACCGGATAATAAGGTTCATCACCCGGCTTCCATTCCGAGCTGTACTCCTTACTGATCACTGTTTTTGGAAGATCATTTCCAGCTTCATCCTTTCCAAACTCAAACCATTTGTGTTCAATAATCCTTGTCCAAGGGGTTTCTCTATCCGTGTAATTTACAGCAGCATTTCCCTGAAAATTCGGAATATCTAAAATCTCGTTTTCAAACCGAACAGACCGGTATTCCAAATTTCCCAATGCATAATCAAAATATGCATCGATGGCACCTGTATAAATTATCCTGTCTGCCAACGCTTCGTATTTTTCTCTTTCCTTTAAAAAATCTACATTTAAACGCACTTCTATTCCATCCAGCATATTTTCAACCATTTTCGTATAGCCGCCTACCGGTATTCCCTGATACAGTGCATTGAAATAATTATTGTCAAAGGTCAGTCGAACCGGAAGCCTTTTTATAATAAATGCCGGTAATTCCTTACAATCTCTTCCCCACTGTTTTTCTGTATAACCCTTTACAAGCTTTTCATAGATATCTCTACCAACAAGGGAAATAGCCTGTTCTTCCAGATTCTTTGGTTCTCCTGTTATCTCGCTTTTCTGTTCCTCAATTTTCTCTGCTGCCTCTTCCGGTGTTACTACTCCCCACATTTTATTAAACGTGTACATATTAAACGGCATAGAATATAATTCCCCTTTGTAATTCGCAACCGGAGAATTTGTGAACCGGTTAAATGTAGCAAATTGCGTTATATAATTCCACACTCCAGTATCATTCGTATGAAATATGTGTGCTCCATATTTATGAAAATTAATGCCCTCTACTTTTTCTGTGTATATATTTCCTGCTATATTTGGTCTTTTATCAATTACTAAAACAGACTTCCCGTTTTTCTTAGCTTCGTGTGCAAATACAGCACCAAAAAGCCCAGTTCCAACTACTAAATAATCATACATCACTTTTTATCTCCTTTACATTTTATATTTTCTTCTATACTTATGCACCACAATTCTCCACAGCACAGAATTTTTCACTTTATATATCTTTGTTTTTTGCAATTTACTATGATTTCTTGCAGGATCTACCTTGTATAGCCACGGCAGACCTTTCAAATAATCATCCATTGCTTTTATGACATAATACTCAGATATAAAATCCTTATTAACATGATACAGTGATATCTTCTGCTTCCATTTGTCCAGCACTGCCTGTCTGTCCTCATCCAAGCCATATACTTCATTCACAAACAGCGGATTTCTGGTATCATAGTATAGCATAATTGGTGTCTGACGATGTTCAAATGTTTCATGCCAGACCTGTACACCTTTTATAATAATTGGCGGACGTCCGCATCTTAGTCCATACTCCACATCATCGCAATGAATGAAAAAAGGAAGCACATCATTTTCTCTGACAAATTCGTATGGAAAGCAGCAGAACCACCAGCCCCCATACTCAGCCCCACTGTTCCATTCAACATCCGGCTCTTTCTGTATCTCTTCTATGCTCTTATTCAAGCCCACATGACGGATGTTTCCTGCATTCCAGATTTCTGCCGCCGTATATTGTATCTGTCTGTTATCCATCCGGAACATCCTGCCAGCTACCGGTCTGTCCGCATTTTCTTTGTCAACCATCTGAAGGAAATCAAACAATTTGTAAAAACAGGATATATCAAATTCGACATCATCATCCATAAACACGACATGTGTAAAGTCTTTTTCCGCATTTCTGATTACTTCAATTCCATACTGATACCCACCTGATCCGCCTACATTTCCCCTCGGATTATGTATCAAATGAATAAATTCCGAATCAGACTCTTCCAATTCACACGCATTGTCTATAATATAGACTTGTAAAAATCCAAAATACCGGCTTTTCACATCGTTCCGGCAAAAAAGAGAGACCTCTATTTTATCTGTTATTTTTTTTATGTACTTTTCACGTTTATAGGTGCATATATTAACTGCAATAGACACTCTGTTCATTTTTTATTCCTGCATTATTGTCCTGAAATCCTCTGCCACTTCATTTCCAAGTAAAATACACGTCATTGTATAGGTTCTCTGCTCATTCATTAGTGCCGACAAATCTTTTCTTGCCCTGTCCAGATACTCCTTTTTATATTTATCCTGTATCTTTTCAAGTGCATACCTGTGCGTTTGCAATTTACACATCTGGTAATAATCTATTAACTGCTGATTTCCTGTTCTTCCTATCGACTGATCCAAATATGCAAATATATCAAAATGAACATATAACCGCTGGTCATTTGCTGCAACGTCCTGTCCTTCCCGCTCTAATCTGTAATAATATAAATTTTCCGGAAGCATCACAACGGATTTTGCAAATGCAAACGTTTCTACCTTAAACGGAAGATCATCAAATCTTTTAATATCCGTGTAAAAATGAATATTGTTCTGTCTTAAAAATTCTGTTCTGTAAATTCCTCTCCAGATTGCCACTCTGCTATAAGTCACTAATTCCTTAATCTTATTCGCATCATAGCATCCATCAATGTAAGGCTGTACTATATAATCTTCTGCATTTCTGCTTAAACCGGAATTTTCATAATATTCCTTATATCCACACAGACTAATATCAAAATTTCCTTCCATCGCTTTTCTAAGAAGTTTATGAAACATATTGATTTCGATAAAATCATCCGGGTCAATAAACCCTACATACCTGCCTCTTACCCTTTCCAGTCCCATCTGTCTTGCAGACGCACAACCGCCATTCTCTTTTTCAATCAATAAAATACGCTTGTCATTTCTGGCATATTTTCTTATAATATCAGCCGAGGCATCCTTTGATCCATCACTCACAAATAAAAACTCAACATAATCTGCTTTCCAGGCAGTAACACTTCTGATACACTGTTCTATATAGTTTTCAACATTATAAACTGGGAAAACAATACTCAGTTCCTTCTCATAGCTGTCCTTTTTCCAATCAAGCGATACAGGAGGTCTTTCTGCTCTCCATGTTTTTAAATGAATTTCCTTACAAGTATTTCTGCATTTCTCCCATATCTTATATGCGCTTATCTGTCCCTCTTTGATAGAACCAACAATGTATGCCGGCTCATATTTTATCATTGCAAGAAGCTCATGACCACTGCAATTTACCGGATATAAGCCCCATTCTTCTTCCATTCCATCAAATTCATAATAGGATAAAAATGAAAGTTTCTCAGGCAATGTGATTATACCTCTCGCCTGGTCATTCCATAAACGTTCTTTTAAGACTAAAATATCCTTTTTGGTCCATGAAAACACCAAAGTACAATCCGACATATTTGTAAAGCTAAATATTTCCTCCAGTCGTTCGAATCCGCACTCACCAATTACAATAACCGCCTTACCAATATCCTGATGTAATGCACAAAACATTTCTAATTCTTCCATTTTAATTACCATGTCCTATCATTTTTTTCATCATCAATTTTAATGTGTACTTTAATCCGCTATCTTTTATACATTGAATTCCTCTGGTGAGAATATTTCCCTTTCTCGCACCATGAAGAAGCCAATAACGATACATATTGTTGCGCTCTTCATATAATGCAAGCTGTGCATATCTGTCACTTCTGATAAACTCCATGAACGCCTCTTTTTTATTTTTTTCCTGTGCGTCTTTCCACTTATAATCCAGGAAAGCGCTGATCTGCTCCTGTGAAAGTCTCAGAAAAACCTGATGCAGCCCCTCCAGCAGGGCATGAATATATTCTGTATTCGTCATATCCAGCATCCAAAAGGAATATTTACACATTAAATTAACAATCTGTGCTGTCTCTGCTCTGGAATAATCAGACCTATCCACTTCATCTAACACATCATGAAATACTTTTATAACATCCAGCCTTCCTGCTCCGGTTCCTGCTGTAATCTGTCCCGGCACGTTCGTCCGGTAAATAAAACCTGTCCCCGGCAGTGCAACTACATTTTCTGCACGGTGCAATAACTGTATATGAGGTCGTATATCTTCCCACTTCACGCCTTCCGGAAATGTAAAATGATTATCCTTAAGGAACCCAGTCCGGTAAATTTTACGATTCGCATTTACCTCCAGAGAATATACTTCCGGGCAATTATCAGTATTAATTACCTTAATGCTCTTGTTATCCTGCACCTCAAATATCTGTTCATATTCTGACTTGTCCATCCAATATTCAAGCATATGAGATGCCTCGTTATAACACTTTGGCAATGTAAATATGATATCTGGCTCAAAATCCAGTGACGTAATCAGTTGTTCAAATTTTTCTACAAATCTGATATCCTGCCAATCATCACTGTCAAGGAAGCATACATACGGCGTATTAACATATGTAAGTCCTGTATTGCGGGCTGCTCCAAGACCTTTGTTCTCCTGATAGATATATTTAATTGAGTTATTCTTTTGGTATTCTTCACAAATCTTTCCCGTATCGTCAGTAGATCCATCGTTCACAATAATTATCTGATAATTTTTTGCGCTTTGGTGCAAAATACTTGATAGACATTGTCTCAAATATTTAGATACGTTATATGCTGGAATAACAATCGATATTAAGTTCTCCGTCTGCACATTCAACTTCCTCCATTGTTCTGATTTTCTAAACTGCCATAATCCTCATCATAACACAGCACATTTTATATTTTTTTCTTCACATCGAAACAAATTCCTTTTGTCGAAAAACTACTCAAAAATTTCTGACCATCTTTGCTAACACACCGAACCGAATAATAATATACTTCATTTTCATCCGTCAACGTGTCTACAAAATAATTCGTCAACGTAATTCCTATTCTTTCCCATTTTCCTTTTTTTGTTCTCCTTACTACCAAATAATTCGTATCCTCATGAAGTTTTTCCCATGAAATTTCAAATTTATTATCTATTTTTCTTACATTCAGTAATTTAGGAGTCGGATACTCATATATAACCGTTTTCTTACCATTAAAAAAACAATACTTATCAATCCATAATTGTTTTTTAACAACCTTACCATTACACTTATCTATGCAATATATTTGAAAATGATGTTCCTTTCCTTGTAAACAATTTGGAATTGTGGCAGAAGTAATGTCCACATTCCAAATTGTAACCAGTAGTTTTTCAGCATCATCAATAATCTCATATAACAAATATCCATCTGCCTCATTGCATTTTTCCCAAGTTATCTTGATTATTCCTTTATCCAATTGACATATCTCCCGCTTTACTTTTCTTTAAGAGCACGCTCTATATACCTATCTAACAAGTCCCAAAACCATTCGTTTATATTCGATGTTGTATAACCTAATTGCTTTGCCTTACTCATATTCATAGAAAACGAGGTTTCATTGTACTCATGAAATGGTGACTTGTCACCTTTCTCTACATCAATAATTGCCCTTTCGCCAACTCTATTTTCTATATATTTAATAATTGTATCGATGGTTATATACCCTTCACTAGCAAGATTGATTGGTCCACTATAATTTTGTGCTGCAATCCAGGGCAAAAATTTTCCCACTTCCGTATCTCTTATAAAAGTAAATCCTCTTGCAACATCATCAATACTCATTGGTATATGTTTTACAATATGTTGGCAATAATAATATAATCTATCTGTTTTCGTAACATATGGAATCCTAACTGTAACACCATTAATATGATTATATTTTTGATACAATACTCCTTCCGCTTGTCTTTTTCCCACAACATATCCAGCCGTAGTATCCACCAGCTTCATAGGATTTGTTTTTGGATCAAAATCTTCCTCTCGCAAGTCAATTTTTTTATCTTTATAAGCCTCAACACTAGAAAGTTGAATATATCTTCCACAGGAAATTGCGTTAAGAACATTATCAACATAATTTGAGCAATATGCCAAATTGTCAAATACTACATCAAAATATTTACCTTTTAATGCTTTATATACACTTTCTCTGTTAGAAACATCCATGACAATTCTATTTACATCTATTCCAAATGCATCCTTTTTTCTTCCTCTGGTTGCAATATATACATCATTTCCCAATGCAATTAATTGTTTTACAAGTTGCACACCCATAAATCTTGTACCACCGATTACCAAGACCTTTTTGCCTGAGATTGGTGCCTTTGCTGATGATGTCAATGCAAAGTATTCATCTTTTCCACAGCTTTTAGGATTTTCCGTCACACTATCTCTAGCCCATGCGCAATCTCTTCTAACAATTTTTGCAGGATTTCCTCCGATGGAGCAATTATTAGGGAATTGACCTTTTACCACACTTTTGGCACCTACAATGCTTCCATTTCCAATATTCGTTCCGTGCATAATAAATGCACCCTTTCCAACCCATACATGCTCTCCAATTATAATTGCATTGCGATGTGACGGCTGTTTTTCTGACGCAGAATTAATATTTTTTCCTGTCGAAACATCAAAAATTGTATGTCCATCCCCAGCCCATAAATCTATATCATGTGAGAACATGCTGTCTCTTCCAATGATAATTTTTTTGCCTGCATTTGCATGAAGTTCAAGATTTGTTTCAAATGTACACTCTTCATTAATCAAAATCTGACCTGCACTAACTATTCTATAAAGAGCATTGGTTAATCTACATCCTCTTCGAATAATAACTTCAGACTTTCCACTATATGATTTTGTAATAAAACGATTCTCGCCATTAAATCTGCATTCTTTTTCTATTTCAATATATGTACCAGCTAATAAATCAAATGACATATTGGAGCTTCCTGTTACTTTATCTCCAATAATAATATGATTATTGCATCCCCGAAACACTATTTTTTTTATTATTCCGGTATAACCTTCAATCGTATTACCATATGCATCCGAATATCTTCCCTTTGACAAATCAAACTCATTTATGACAATTGGTTTATGATACCTGCATATAAAATCCTGAAGATTATTATAACCATACTGCTCTAGCAGTGCATAGGTATCTGCAGCATTTTTCGGATCAAAAGCTACTATATAGAAGTCACTGCTTCCATCTTTTATCTTAGAAACCGGGAAAACTTTTTCATTATCCACTTTTGTTTCTGACTTTGCAATTGAAAAAGCAACCTCTAATCCAAAATATTTTTTTAATATTTCTTCAAATTTGCGGGATTGTATCCATGTAACAATTTTTCTTCCATTGCTATACCTTGCCGCCGCCTCTGCAAGATAATAATATTCATGATAATTTTCCGGTAATTTTTTGTCCAGTTCCTGCTTGTAATATTTGTAAATCTGATTATAATAACATCCTTTTGTTAAGGATGTAAAATCCATTCTGTCAAAATACTCAAAAAATTCTTCCCTGTTTTTATGAAGACGATACGGTCCTTTTATAATATGGTTTCCTCGGATTGCGACCTCCAAAGGTTCTTCCCTTACCTTTTTCATGCCAGACTTTAATTTTTCAAAAAATTCTTCTGCTTTTTTATTATTTACCAAAACAACAGATGTACCCTTTAAGTCAGACATTTCTTCATCATATTTTGGAATGCCCCAAAAATCTCCTATTGTTAAATCTCCCTGTCTCGGCAATTTATTAGATACACATTTTCCACAAGTTGTATTTTTCGAAATAGATTTTAAATATGCTATAAAATACATATCAGACTCTAAAGGCTTCTGATACGTTGTTCCATCTGTAAAGTACGCATTGATTCCAGCATGCCATCCCCACGGCGTCTTTTGTTTAAATTCTAATCTATTTAATTTCTTCGCTCCTAATACATCATTATGATATTTTTCAAATACTTTTGAAGATGTAATTCCATGGCACAATAAATCAATTGTATAAAGATTTGCATACTCCTGTCCTAAATAAGAATATAAACCTGCAACCTGACAAGGCATTCCAGTAAATAACACCATCTTGCCATCCTTTAACAATTTTTTTATTTCAGGGTACACTTTAGCCGCGTAACTCTGCATATATTTTGAACCGCGTAATCGCCACAAATCTCCTATATTGTTTATGATAATATGTTCTACTTTATAATCCTGCTCGTATGCAGCTCCAGCAACGTATCCTCCCTGCTCAATTACATACTTTGCAGCTACTGTGAACATTCCTCCTGAGGAACTTATTTCTCTTATTTCATCTGACGCCATCATTGCATAACATTTCGGTTTTGCTTCATTTTTATACACCGGATTTTCCGATGTACATTTTTTCAAACATATGCCACATTTCACACATTTTTCGCTGTCAATCTCCGGAACCAGAAATCCCTCATTGTTATATTTAAGATTTATGGCATCTTTCGGACATACCTCCTGACATGCCCCACATCCTGAACAATTTTTCTCATCTACAACTTTATTTACCGTCCGGCTATTATATAGTGCCTTGTCTAAATGATTTTTTAACCAGGCAATTGATTCTTTTCTTTTTTCCAAAATAACTTCATTTACAGAAGTATAATCAATATTGACATTAAACCCTGCTTCATTAAATTTGCTAACAAAATCCTCCGGTTTTTCAATCATTCTGTCAAGTAATCCAAGTTCTCCCAACAGAAATGGGAAACGTGCCCCTCCGCGTCCCACATTTTTCATTACTACAAACGGTTTTTGGAAAATAATTGAAAAACAAGTTCCATGAAAGGAATCGGTTAACACATATTGAGAATTTTTGTATAAATATAACCACTCATTCACTGTTGGATCAAGTTCATAAGAAACCAGTTCTGAGGAGATTTTTAACCTTTCTTTAAAACTTTCTTTATCCCCACTCTCATTAAATACAACAATTACTTTTTTCTGAGTTTCTTCCGCTATTTTCTGAATACTTGCTCCAATTTTTTCATTTGGATCCAGTATATATGCAAATATGTAGTCTCCCTCAACTTTAAAATCCGATGCCTCTGCAATGAGTTCATTATATTTCTCAACTGGGCATAAAAAAACTGGATCTGACAATAATTCTGCCGAAATGCCAAATTCATCCTTGCATATTCTCTGAGAAAAATCGTCTCTAACAGATATACCATCAAAACGATGTAAATTACGATCTGTTCTTATCTTTTCATCCTCTGGTCCAATATATTTATCCTTTCCAAAGGATGTTGCATATGCAATTTTCACTTTATCGTCTGCGACAAAATCAAAAAAATAGGATTGTCCATAAGGACGGCTTAAGTTATAGTTCCACATCTGGTCAGAACCTAAAACAAACGCTGAAAAGTTATTATTCAACTCTGACAATCTATTAATCGGTAATAAAGGGGTCACCTCGTATCTATCCCTTGCAAATTTTAATGGGTGAGATCTATTAAGTGCATCAATATCGATTTCTCTCCCCAGTGGATTTCTTATCATTGCATACGTGTAATTCAAGCTTTCCAGCACACGTGTCAATGCATAATAAGTAATAATACTTCCATAATTATTTCCATACCACAAACCATATACTGCTACATCATATTTATCTTTCATATCATTTATCTCCTTATCGCAAGTAACCATCCCAGAAATCAACCCCGGTAATTTGTTTCTTTGCATTTTTATAAGCTTCAGTAACTTTTTCCATATTCTTATTATAATTTCTTCTTATTTCCCGATATCTCTTCATTAACCTGAGATACTCGCTTCTTGAGCGGTATCTTAAAACTCCAGTCTGATTATGAGGGTTCACTGCCAGTACTACATCATGTCTGTACTGTTTCTCCGGTGTGTCAAACCAATCATATGCTACAACTGCCGGCTCATGGTTCATCATGAATTTCGGTAACAGTTGCCAGTTATGTGTCTTAAAATAGCGTTTCAATTTTCGCTTTGAGAACAATTTTCCCTCATAGAATTTATAAATCTTATCATAATCAACGTAGATATCTGCGAAATTCTGCCGTATATCAACCAATGGTTTTACCCTTGAAGTCTGCTGTTTCATAATTGTTTCGCCTTCCGGCTTCATGAGAAACTCCGGACCTTTCAGAAAATCATCCACTGCGTCAAGCAGCAAATCACATCCGACATAATTGTAACGGCTTATCTCCCTGTCAAATATATCTTTTATTCGTTTCAAATAATCTACTTCAGGAGTTACACCACTTGTCGCCTGAATAATCAGACTGTTTCTATGTACCTGGTAAAATTCCATCGGCATATTAAATTTTGTGACAAATCCCATATGCCATATGCAGATGCCGTTCATCGTTATAAATTTAGCATGATTCGCAATGGAAAACTCTACATCATCTCCACGGATAAACAATGGCAGTGATAATCTGTCTAAGCTTAATTTGGTTCTCGGAATACAGCAATACCACCATCCTGCATAATTGTTTGGCTGGTCTTCGTATATTTTTTCATTTAATAAAACAGAAGTTGCCAAATGCATTTCCATGGATGGTTTTCTTGGTCCATAGGTTCCATCTTCACTGACAAAGCCTACGTCTTCATGCTGTACGTGCATTTTTTCATAATAGAGCATCGCACCGCTGATAAAATGATCTCTATATTCCGGCTTTAAGCAGCGTAACAGATTGTATGTTCTGATAATGCTCTCCGGCAAAATTTTTACATCATCATCCATGAGAAGCGCGTGAGTTGCATTAAATGTCTCGTCCCGAAGCGTTTCAATCATTCCACGGGTGTAACCACCGGAGCCTCCGACATTTGGATTCTGATAGATATGAATACGTTCCCCATTCCATTCTTCTGTGTTAAGAGTTCTTCCGTTATCAATTACCCTGACAAATATATGATCTGCGATTTCTTCATCCGAATAGATAATCTCATTTTCGATAAGTCTCAGATTACGGGTAATAAAATCTTCTTTTCTGAATGTAACCGTTACCAATGAGAGTTCCACTTCATTCATCTTATCTGTACTGATATCAGCCAGATAACTTCCCTCATAGATTGAAATATCTGAATATGCAAATACCTGAAATGATACCACTTGACTTTTTACATCAAAAGGAATCGGAATCAGTATTGTCTCTGTTTCATCACATTCATAATAGTTTTCCGATAATACCTCTTTTTCTATTATGTTGTTATTCATGTAATGTCCAAATAACTGTATTCCTAATGTTCCTTTAACCTTCAGTTGTAAATATGCATGGTCAATAGCCGTATATTTCTTCCATTTTTCCAAAGAAAAAGCATTAAAATATGTAAAGAATTCGGTTTGCTGATCTTTTTTCAGGCAATGTGCAGACTCATATATATTATGACTGAATCTGTCTCCTCTGTAAAACATATGCCAATGCTGAATTAATTCATTTTTTGGAAACAATATGTTCTGTAATTTCATCATTTTATCCATCACTAACTCTCCCCTATTCCAGACATTTACCAAGCCACTCTTTTGAATGCTCTATGAAAGCCTTTAATTTATAATCTACAACTCCATATTTTATTGGTTTTTTATATAAATAGCTTTTTTCTTTCACATCATCTTCTACGAAGATAATCCGTTCTTCCAGTCCCAGCTGCTCTAAAGTAGAGATAACCTCCAACGATTTCTTTTTATTTCTCGATAAAATTGCAATAAAAGGCTTCTTATATACAATTGCGAGATGAACGATTGCATTCGAATCTGTTATCACTAATGAACTTTTTTGAATAAGCTCGATATAATTATCAATACAAAGCTCTTTAATATTATAATTGGCTACACGGTATCTTACTTTCTCTTCTGCCAGGCTCACTACTTTTTGTTTTTGTATATCCGGTTCCTCAATAAAGCTTGCTATGAATAATCCTTCTTCTTTCCCATTATCGGTATAACTGAATTTGTCACTTAACAAAATTGGATTGCATACACGCTCACAGGAAACATCAAATTCCATGTTTAAAATATTCAGGGTATTGTCATCCGCTACGGATATTGCATTGTATGTTTTCATCATAAAATATGCTGCATTTTTTGGTCCTACCGAGTAATCACAATCTTCTCCAAAAGACGGAGCATATGCTATTTTCTTCAACTGTGGAATAATCTGTTGGAAAAAAGTATCTTCCACTTTCTCATCTTTACAAAGCCGCCATCTATTTGATGCCCCTGTGATAAACGCATAAAATGTTGAATAATATTCTTCCCTTGTCATCCTTAAATTCATCCCAGCCACCATACAGCAACGTTCCTTTAAGTATTGGTACCCAAAAGATTTTTCATCCAAATACCTGTCATTCACCACACAGTCATATCCCAGTTCTTCTAAGGTTTTGTACAAGGCATATGTAGATAAAACCTGACCAAGATCATAAGAATTATTAATTGTGTCCAATAAAATATTCCTTTTTTTTCCCATTTTCATTTTCTCCTAATTATGTTGTGATCTATATGCAGCACACACAATGTCCGGATTACCAACCATTTGAAGTTTTCCTTTTTCAATCCAGACAACCTTTGTGCAGTTCTTTAAAATAGTGCCTATTCCATGAGATACCATCAAAACCGTACTTCCACCATGAATTAATTCCTGCACTCTGCTGAGACTCTTTTTTCTAAAGAATTCATCTCCAACAGAAAGGACTTCATCAAGAATCAATATCTCTGCTGCATCTCCGACAGTTGCAATTGCAAAGCCTAACCGGCTGACCATACCGCTTGAAAAATTCTTCACTTTTTCATCCATGAATCCATCCAGTTCAGCAAAGGAAACTATTTCATCATAATGTAAATCAATAAACTCCTTTGTATATCCGATGATTGCACCATTTAAATATACATTTTCTTTTGCAGACAATTCCATATCAAATCCTGCACCCAGTGTCAATAACTGGATTTTTTTCTTATCAACAACAACCTCACCACTTGAGGGATTTAAAGCACCGGATATTATTTTTAACAGAGTAGATTTTCCAGAGCCGTTTGTACCAATTATTCCGACAATCTCGCCCCGATAAATATCAAAGCTTACATGATCAAGAGCCTTTAGTGTACGATAATTTACCTGATGTTTTATTAATTGAATGATATACTCTTTAATTCCCGAAGTGCTTAATGTAGGTGTTTTATACACCATAGACACATCATCTACCTTAATAATTGGTTTTTCTGTCGTCATATCAGACTCATCATTCACATCTTCTGAACTGATTTCTTCACTGTCCTTTATATTGTTTTCAAGTTCCTCTTTGCTCAAATCCAGCAATTGAAGCTCGTCAGATTTTTTCTTTTTATCCTTGAAACTTTTCCTTTCTTGAAACGCAAAAAAGATTACAGCAAACAGCAATAGAAACCCAACAATGATACCTAAACCTATTTTCCAGACCGGAGTACCCGCTGTCGTATTCTCCGTTGTCATGAATACCTCTGTGTTACTTTCCTCAGTTTCAGTTTGTTCCTCACTGCTAATATCAGTTATGTTTTCCGTTGCTTCAATTACAGTTTCAGTAACTTGCTCCATAGGCGACTGTTCTTCTTCTACCTCTCCTACTGTATCCTCGCCTGACAAATTCACCTGAACATTCTGGAGATTTTCAATATCAAAATTCTCTCCCGTTTCTGTCAATGCCGTTGCACTCGTAATCTGAATATCTGCCATTCCGCCGCTTAAGGCTTCAAATGTCAGCCATAGTTTCGTCTCATCTGATGATGTTGTTCCATCGAACGTCAATATTCCATTCTCTTCATCATTGTTTCCAAAGTCGTCTGTATATCTAAGTCTCTTCTCATCATATTTGATTTCAATATGATATTGTGATATTGCGGTATCTCCCCTGATATATATTCCAACCGGGAAATCTCCTCCGCTCTCTCCCTCATAACTCTCTGATCCAAATGTTACGGTTGCATTTGCAGCATATATCCTCATTGGAAGACATCCTATTAACATCAGAAATATAAGGCATGCTATATTTATTCTTATATGATTTCTTTTTTTGTGCATAAATTATATCCTCTGCATTACATCATTTTGTTTTTTATTGAATACGATCCATCCAATTATACAGCTCAGCACTGCCGCTATCGCCAATTTTATCCATGCTGTATAATAAGGTACTCTTCCATATACCATACACTCTCTTGCAATATAAATAGACATATATACCGGATTATAGCCGATTAAGGTCTGTAATTTTTCTGGAAGAGAAGTTACCGGATAGAAAATTGCTGTAAGATAAAGCAAAATTCTTAAAAATACACTATATAAATATTTAATATCTGCAAAGAATACATATAAAATGGATAATATATATCCAACCCCTGTTACAAACATCAGTGTTAAAAGAACATCTAACGGAAACAGCAGCATTGTCCACGATGGTTTTGTGCCAAACGCAAATAATATGATTATATATGGTACACACGAATATCCGAAATTAACCAATGCTGTGTACATTCTGGACAACACAAAGGTCTGTCTCGGCAGCTTCGCTTTTATAAGCAATGTTTTATTATCAACCAGTGCTGACATTGCATGATTGGTTCCGTCGCTAAATAAAGTCCAAAAGATACTACCGGTCAAATAGTACAATGGGAAATTTTCAATTGATCTTTTAAACATATATGAGAAAACCATTGACATTACAATCATCATCAGCAACGGATTTAACACGCTCCATATGATTCCAAGATAACTTCTTGCATATTTTCTCTTTATTTCCCTAGATGTCAGCTCCTGAATTACGAAGAAATACTGTTTTCTATCCGAAAAATTTTCATTAAAAAAATCAAGCTGTCTTTTTACTTTTTTTCCTATTTTTCTCCGCTTTCTTACAAGCCAAAATGCCAATCCACCAATTATACATCCAAGAACAAGTATTAAAATGAAATATAAAACTAATTTGAAAAAATCAGATTTGCTTGTAGTTTCTTCATTTGCCTGTGTATTTTCCCACTTAACCAGTTCCCCTGTTGTCGTATATCTATAATAATCTCCGCTGCCATTTTGATTAATTGCATAGAAAACTGTATTATCCTGCATCTCTTCCATGGTGAGTCCATCCGGAATATTTTCACAAGCCCCTAATGACATGATGTAATACTTCTGGTCATTTGAAGTAATCTCACTGACAGGATAGAAATTAGCAGTCTGACTGTTGAATGCATAGATTGAGAAATTTTCATCACCATCCATGATCAGCATAACACGAACATTTCTTGCCTGATCACTAAAAAATGTCAAGGACTCTCCTGCATAGCTATCTGTCACTAATTTATAATCCCATAAATCAATCTGCGGGGTATAATCAGCAATATCCACTACATATAAAAGCTGATTCCCTTTTTTTATACTTCCAACAACTGGAACATCCGTCTCTAAACCATATGTATCAGATGATGTCTGTGTTTCCTCTTCATCCATAAGCTGCTCAAAAAATGATTTTTCTCCGGTATCTGTTCCATCTACATTTATAAGCAGTGTTTCCTGAGAACCCATTGCGTAGCTTTCTGCTTCTTCACCATTTGAATAGATTTTTGCACCTTTAACTTTTAATCCTGCATTTCCACCACCTATTGCTTTGAATGTAATATTGTCATAGGTTATTTCATTACCAAAACCAGTTCCCTCAAGCGTAATTACGCCATCTTCTTCTGCCTCAGCTCCTGATACATACTCCAAGCGTCCTGTATCATATTGAAGTTCAACTTTATAAACACCAATATTTCCATCTGCTTTAATCGTTACTTCTATCTCAAAGGTGTCATCCATATTTACTGAATAACTATCTTTCCCGAAAGAGACAACTGCGTCTGCAGCATAAACTTTTCCTCTGTCAGAAATGATTAATATAAAGGCAACAGCCATTATAAATAAAATTTCAACGATTTTATTCTTCTTTTTCATTTTGTAACTCATATATAATATTACTCTCTATTTTCTTTTTAATTGTTTACGCAAGAATACAAAATACTTATATATTCTGACATGTAAAGACTCCAACTGCGCTTTTCTGCCAGTGTCCTCACTTTTATTTTCTCTGAATTCAGCTTTTACAATGCTTCCCTCCAGCCAAGCACTTTCATATAATGTTGCTTTTCTCACACCAGATACAATCATCATTCTTCTCAAAAATCTTTGATTTCTTATCTGTTCCCATGTTAGCTCAGCCGCTGTTTTTTTGTAGTTGCCATCAATTACATCATCCGAAAAAAGATTATCACCATAAGCTTTTACCTCAACAATAGACGGTTCTGACATAAATAGATAAAATAATTTTTCTATTGTTCCAATATCTATTGTATTTTTTTCCTTTTCGAAAGATATTTGCGCCAACAACATTTGTAATGCCTCGATGTTTTTTTTCATTTGATCTGCATTTGGATTATGTGCATCATTCATAACTGGCGCATACCCATTTTCTACCTTATCATATGATTTGGTCATACCCTCCAGCGACGACACAATTGTTTCGAAAAGTGAATTGCTAAAGCAGCTTTTTCTCACTAATCCGCTCTCCGGTGAGAAATAATATGAATGAAATTTTTCATGAGAACTTCCAGTAGGATATTCATACATACCAAAATAGCACCCCTGCACCTCAATATCAGGATTCACACTTTTTACCAGTGCCTCAATGGAACATTGTAGTGTTCCGATCCAGCCACTATCCACAAGCAAATATTCGCTGTTATCACATAAACCTTCCTGTTTTAAATAACCAACCGTGTTTTCATATGCGTCAACCGAATGTCTTTGTATGTACATACGAATTAATTTGCTTTGTCTTATTTTTTCTCTGAGTTGAATCACTTGCTGATAATTTAATATGGTATCTTTTTCTTTGTTTAATTCCAACTCATTTAATATATTTTGACATTCCTCATCAGTCAATGCCGCTCTACGCAATATTTTCAAGGGTGTAACATCAATTCCACCAACGCAAATACTGTCGATGCTTTTCTCCATATTGAAATGATATCCCGGCAACCGCATAGAGAAACGTGACACATGCAAATATTTACACTCTATATTTAAGTGTTTTTGTTTAACGATTTCATTTGCAATCAAATACATCTGATAACCGTCTCTGCTTAAAAAATAAACTCTGCTTTTATGAAGCCTTACTGCTTCATCTAAAACCCACTCTGTAAAACCAACAAGTGCCGGAGCTATCACCATAAGATAAAGTTTATTATCGATCGGCATCTCTGCATTTTTCATTTTTAAATTCTGATAAAATGTTGTTGCTATCGCTCTTTTAATAATTGGTGCTGCCTGCAGAATATCAAAATATTGTTGCTGTCTGAACTGATTTATATTATTACTCTCCATCTCCTGTACCTGTAGGCTGTCCCTCTGAAGGATTTTCTGTTTCTGTTGGTGTTTTTTCATCCGTTGACGGTTTTTCTTCTGTTCCCGGTGTCTCCGTTGACGGTTTCCCTGTTGATGGCGTCTCTGTTCCTGGTGTTTCCGTTGACGGTTTCTCTGTTGACGGTGTCTCCGTTGACGTTTTCTCTGTTGATGGTTTCTGATCCGTTTTTCCGCCTGTCGATGATTGATTTGTCTGTGACGACTGACCTAAGCCACTCGATTGTGTTGTTGAATTTGACTGGCTGCTTTGTGTTGACTGTTTTGTGTTTGAGGTCTGCGCAGCCGGAGCTGTCTGAACCGTCTGATTTGCTGACGTATTTTGAGTTTCTTGCTGTGTCTTCTGAGTTGCCGTCTCGCCTACATCATCTGTCTTTTGTTTTTCAGTCCTTTTTTCTGCCTCGTTTCCATTGCTCTGCTTTACCTTATCAGCCTTAACGTATGCGACACGACCACTGTAGGCTATCTTGCACCACTTTTCATCATCAGATAATGCAATTACACTTATATTTTTTCCTTTTTTTAGATTTCCAACTACTGTTGCTTCTGTGTCAGGCTTACTATATACATCTGCATTAGCTGCAAGTTCACGTGTTTCTATTTCCTCATTTCCATCGGCTTCCTGCTCTTCAGTTGTAACTATTTCCTGCTCAGCCTCTGTTTCAAAAATTGTCATCTCTCCATCGTTATTCAAATTTATCATCTGTTCATATTCAGTAGATACCACTTTCTCAGTATCTGCTTTGCACGCTGTCAGCTGTATTGCCAAACTCAAAGCTATCAGTGCCATAACTGCTCTTTTCTTCATAATCTTTTTCTCCATTCCAATATCTATTTTGCTGTATTGATGATTCTTTACGTTTATACCATGCCAATAACCAATATGGAATCGCGCATGCTGCAATTGGCCGTAAAACATATATCCATCCCTTTGGGAATAAAATACCCAAGGCTTTAAAATTACGATATCTGCATTTTGCCTCATTCCATCTATGGCGAAAACTACGCTTTTTGTAGGAATCTTTATTTTCTCGATAAGCCAAAAGTTTATCCTGTATATTAGCACCCTTTAATCCTGCCCTGCGCAGCCTCATAAAGATCTCATAGTCTTCACAGCGAAGTGTCTCCTTGGACGCAACATATCCCTCATTTGTATCAAAAATAGATGCCCTGTACATAACTGTCGGATGTGCATATGGTGAAAATCTCAGATAATCCTGCTCTATAGGAAATTCCGGCATTTTACGTTCTCCCCATACTCCATTCTGATCAAACACATCAATATTGCAGCCAACCCATGAATACTCCTGATATTTGTCCAAAAACTTTTTTTGTTTCATTAATCTTTCCGAATATGAAATATCATCTGCATCCATTCTTGCAATATATTTTCCCTTTGCCTCATCTATACATGCATTCAACGAAAATGCCAATCCATGATTTTCATCCTGACCGATCAATTTAATTCTTTCATCCAGTCCTGCCACCTCCCTGAGTAGTGTTGCCGCCTCCGGGCATGAGCCATCATCATAAATAATAAACTCAAAATCTTCAAATGTCTGGTGTAAAATAGAATTTACCGCCTCCATTAAAATATCCTTATTCAATTCATTATAAACACCCATGATGACAGAAATCTCTGGCATAACTCCCCTTTCCAGCAACTATGAAATTCTTTTATCCATAGTTGAATAAATTCTTTCCATAGTTCTAACTGTTTCTTCTGTACTAAATTGAATTACTGACTCTCTGCAATAATCCGCTAGTTTTTTTCTATATTCAACATTTGAATAAACTTTATCGATAGCTGTCACAAATGCATCCTGATCAAATGCCTCGCATATCAATCCATTTTTATCATTCTGCAAATATTCTCTTGTTCCTCTGTTATCTGCAACAATGAGTGGCACTCCACATGCAAGCGCCTCTATTGCGGCAATCCCCAACCCCTCACGGATAGAAGGGAACGCAAATACATCAGCGGTCTGGAGTATTTCATTCATATCTGTTCTGAAGCCAATCAATTGCACCTGCTTCTCTAATTTTTTTTCATGAATCAGTTTTCGTAATTCATCTTCATCTGGTCCATTTCCGCATATAGTATAATATATATCTTTTTTGTTTTCCACTGCAATTGCTTCAATTATAATTTTTTGATTTTTATTTTTATTCAGTTCTGCAGCTGTAACGATATGAAAAGCATTATTCGGTATTCCCAATTCTATTCTTTTCATGGAAGCCATTTCTGGCATCGGGCGAAATTTATCCAAATCTACCCCTACACCATGTATTTGCTCAACTGTTCCATTTTTTTTTAATTTGAATCTGTCTTTTACACAACAATAATCTTCTTTATTGATGGTTATAAGTGTATCCGTCCACCGTGCCAGCAGCTTTTCAACTGGATAAAATAAAATCCAATTTAAAATTGGAGCACCTTTATAAAAATGAAGTCCATGCGCAGTGTATATAACATACGGATCTGCTTTACTGTAATGTGCGGCGATTCTTCCCGCAACGCCTCCCATCGGATTGTGACAATGTATCGCCGTTATATTTTCTTCATCAATAATTTTAATTAACTGCTTAATTGCCCTGCAATTCATTATAATCTGTGCCGGACTTTTCTCTATATCGATCTGATGCAGAATAATTCCCTGTTGTTTCAATTCTTTTTCATCAAAGGTATAAATCGGTTTTTTTAAATTTGATGCATAATGTATCTCATAACCCATGTTCTGCATAATTTCCACATCATTTTTTTCAAATTGTGGTAAAAATCCGCTAATCGTTGTTATGTATAATATTTTTTTCATCTATTCTTCATCCAACACACTTTCTATTAAGCTTTTAGCATTTTCTACATCCTGATCATTTGGAATCATAACATAGCATGTTGTTCCTGGCATAGAATATGTCGTTGTATGCTTTCCTGTTCCTGTTACTGTATAACTGTCAATTGTCCACGTAACATCATTAGATAACTTATATTTAACCAAATCGTATATCACATTAGATGGAATATCTGTCATAACACAATCAGCAACTTCATCTAATATTTCTCCATATTTTGCTAATATACTTGGAGATGTCATTTTATTTATAACTGCTTTTATCACTTCCATCTGATTAATACCCCGCTGAACATCCCCAGCAGCAAAGGCATGTCTCTCACGTGCAAATGCTAATGCTTCTAGTCCCGAAACATGATTGTATCCTACTGTATAATGTTTTATCGGATCAACAGTAAAATCATATTCCGAGTATACATCAATTCCTCCAAGCGTATCTATTATCGCCTCAAACCCACTAAAATTCATACGCACATAATAATCAATATTTATTCCGTATAAATTTTCTATTGCTGCCTCTGAACTTTCTACCCCATATAATCCAGCATGTGTCAATTTATCATTTGCCCCTTGATTTGGCAGATACACATAATAATCTCTCGGTGTATTAACAAGCTGGATATGTCCCGTTTTCATATTGACAATCGCAAGAATATTTACATCGCTTCGGCTTCTCGCATTCACAGCCCCCCACATATCAATTCCACTAATATATATTACAAAAGTATCTTCATCTGATGACAGAAAATATTTTTCTTCTGTACTGTCCACATCAGTAACATCTCCACGTACTTCAACCTGAATTTCTGCAGAATATGTATATAATTCCCTTATTCTATCTGAGAAATCTTCATATCCATCCTGATCAGATATGATATCAACATATGCACTATTCATAATAATTGCTCTTTCTGTTCCATTTAGTAATGCATCTGCCATAAACAAAATATTATTATATGCTTTATATTGAACTTCTGTTGCCACAGTACCATCAATTACTGACATAACCTGATCTGCTGCATTATCCGATTCTAAATATCCAACAGATGCCCCCTCTATATCTCTAAGTTCATTTGCATTATCATCTGAGCTGACAAATACCGACATCTGAACCACTTCAAGTCTTGAATCCTTTGCTACATTATTTAATGTCATGTCTAATTTTCCTATTGCAATTAATCCATACAGAAGACCTATTGTTATCAAAACAGATATTATTGCAAAAATAATTGCAGGAATGCTCTTTTTAGTCGAAAAAAAAGTTCCAATATTTAATATCAGAATTATAATTGTATATAATATCAAATATATTATTGGAACTACACCCATTGTAAATAATTTCACACCCAAAGCCACTGCTATGATTATTTGAAACGCAATTAGAATATAATCTATTTTTTTTATTATGCTTTGTTTTTTCTTATTTTCCTCTAACATTTCTCCACTCCACAAAAAACTAGCTTCAAATCTTATTTTTATTAAACTTATTTAATAATACACTTACACTTGTCTTATGTCAATTACGCAAACTGCCATATTTTTACATTTGTTTCTTCTATATTTATGCATTTTTATAAATTTTATTGGTTAGTTTTACTTATTTCCCATATGATTTTCTTATCCATTTGTTTTTCATAGTTTCTCGCTAAAATTTGTTTAAATCATCATTTATATTCATGTTTTAAACACCATTTATAATACACATCTCATTTGATTATGTCAACAGAAGAAACTTACAGTTTATTAACATACCTCTCTCATTTTTTATTCAGCTTCGCATTTAAAACGTATCTTGTACTTTCCTTTTAAACTCGCCTTTAAATTACGTTTCCATTGTGTTCTTTTTCTACGTTTTTTTCGCAAGAATATGATACAGAGAATCACACACAATAAGAAACAAATGAGAAAGGGGAGTTTTTATGAACCGAAAAAGAGAAGCATATGACCGTTTAGCCGTTGGCGACCGCATTCGAAAAAAAAGAGTCCAGTTAGGATTTTCACAGGACGAGGTTGCCGAGAGAATAGACCGTGCACCGAAATACTGTTCAGACATCGAGCGTGGCACCTGTGGAATGTCCACAGAAACAATGCTTGCGATTTCTGAGTGTCTCGACATGAGCCTTGATTATATGATGTTCGGGGAACAGACAGATGAAGAGGCAAGACGGCAGGAAAATGATGAACTTGCAGTGATCCATATTCTTTCACGCTGCTCCAAGCAACAGCGTGATTATGCAATCCGGCTTTTAAAATTATATATTGCATCTATGCAGATTTCCCAGAATCCGTTATAATGAACCATGCGCCCGGTAATTCCGGGCAAATTTTTCAGAATAAGAGGTACTCAAAATGGCTCTTGATGGATTTGTGATTTCCAATATCGTATATGAATTAAACCAGACAATTTTAAATGCAAAGATCAGCAAGATCGCGCAACCGGAAAACGACGAACTGCTCTTCACCTGTAAAGGAAGCAACGGGCAGTTCCGTCTTGCCATGTCCGCAAGCGCATCCCTGCCTTTTTTATATCTGACTGACCAGAATAAACCAAGCCCTATGACCGCGCCAAACTTCTGTATGGTGCTGCGCAAGCATATTGCAAACGGAAGGATCGTAAAGATTTACCAGCCGCATATGGAACGTATCATTCACTTTGATATTGAACATCTGGATGAAATGGGCGATCTCTGCCATAAAACGCTGATCGTAGAGCTGATGGGAAAACACAGCAATATCATTTTCTGTAACAGTGATGGAAAAATTATTGACAGCATCAAACATATCTCATCGATGATGAGTTCCCTGCGTGAAGTGCTTTCGGGACGCGACTACTGCATTCCTGCCACACAGGATGACCGTTTAAATCCGCTGGAAGTCACGGAAGAAGCCTTTCTGGATGTGGCTATGAAGAAACCGACCTCCATCACAAAGGCTCTCTACTCTTCTTTTACAGGCTTAAGTCCTCTGCTTGCCTCCGAAATCTGCCACCGCAGTTCCATTGACGGAGATATGCCGGTCGACTCGCTGGATGCCGACGGCAAAAAACATTTGTTTAACAATCTCACCTGGATTGCGGAGGATGTGAAAAATCACACCTACAAACCGAACATTATTTTTAAGGGAAAAGAACCGATTGATTTTTCCTGCGTTGAACTCACACAGTTTTCGGATTACGAAGCAAAGAATTTCGATTCCATCTCACAGGTTTTGGAGGAATATTATGCTTCCAAAAATGTGTATACAAGAATCCGGCAGAAATCCGTTGTTTTGAGAAAGATCGTTTCCACTGCCCTAGACCGCAACCGCAAGAAATACCAGTTGCAGGAAAAGCAGTTGAAGGACACGGAAAAGCGGGACAAATACAAGGTATACGGCGAGTTGATCCACACCTACGGCTATGGTTTAGAGGAAGGTGCAAAGAAGTTAGAGGCACTGAACTATTACACCAACGAGATGATCACCATTCCGCTCGACTCTCAGTTAGACGCCAAGGGAAACGCGCAGAAATATTTTGACAGATACAACAAATTAAAGCGTACTTATGAGGCACTCACCAAGCTGACAGAGGAGACAAAGACGGAGATCGAACATCTCGAAAGTATCTCCACGGCTTTAGACATTGCCCTGACGGAAGATGATCTCGTACAGATCAAAGAGGAGCTGATCGAATTTGGCTATATCAAGCGCAAAAAGACGGATAAAAAAGCCAAAATCAAGAGCAAGCCGTTCCACTACCGCTCCACCGACGGCTATAATATTTATGTTGGAAAAAATAATTACCAGAACGATGAACTCACTTTCAAGTTTGCAACCGGAAATGACTGGTGGTTTCATGCAAAAGGAATGCCTGGTTCCCACGTCATCGTAAAATCTAACAATGAAGAATTGCCGGACCGCGTTTTTGAGGAAGCCGGAATGCTTGCCGGATATTACTCCAAAGGACGCGAAGATGAGAAAGTGGAGATTGATTATCTGCAGAAAAAAAATGTCAAGAAACCAAACGGGGCCGCGCCGGGATTTGTCGTGTACTACACAAACTACTCCCTGACCATCCATCCGGATATTTCAGGGCTGACGCTGGTTTCAGATTAAAAAAATATCGTAGGGGAGGCACAACCCCTACGATATTTTTTATTTCCAGAATACCTTTCCTCCGAAATCTTCTGCCATTTTGATACATCCTTTATAAGATGCCAGATCATGATACTCATTCGGATCATGCGCGTCTACACCTACAATAAAATCATTTCCATTTTCCACGCCAAGTTTTACAAACCTGCGATCTGGATAATTGCACAACTCCCGGAAACCATTCACATTAATTTCAATTGGAATCTGCTCATCTTTTAATCTGTCTGCAAGCTTTTTCATGTACTTTGTATACAATGCTTCATCTCCGGTGAAGTTTACGATATCCGGGTGTGCCACCATATTAAAATATCCAGTATCCAGTGCATTTGTCAGCAGATCTACATAGCTTTTCAGATGCATTTCATCCGTCCAGTTTTGCCTTACACTGATAAAACTTTCATTTTCATAGAAAAAATGCTGTGCCAAAAGCAGATAATCCATTGGATACTGTCTGATTTCTTCAATTGTCGGCTCAAAAATCCCCGGAAAATATTCCATTTCCAGTGCGAGGAAAATCGTGATATCCTCCCGATATTCTTTTTTCAATGCCTCAATGGTTTTTACATAATCTTCCAACTGTGACATTGTCATACGAATCCTTGACACATATCCATTTTTGAATAAATAAGGGGAATGGTCGGAAAAGCCGATCACCTCAAAGCCTTCCTTAATTGCCTCCTCGACATATTCCCGTTCCTCTCCCACTGCATGCTGGCAGCGCACTGTGTGCGAATGAAAATTGCATTTTCTGTCTTTATAATCATTCATGTCAAAATCAAAATAACGTTTCATTCTACTCTACTTCCTTCATACTGATTTGTCGAATGAGCAGTTTGGCAGTGACAGTGTTCAAAATGGCGTGCTATTTTTTCAGGCGAAGCATCTCTGTATAGGCAAGCAAAAATGGTCCGACACCTTTGGCATCGTCCTTGACAACCGGCTCCGACATATAATAATCATAAGTACCCGGCCGTCTGTTTGCGCCCCCTAAGCCTGCAACGAGACAGATTCCATCCAGATGAAGGTTTCCGTTTTCATCCGTGGAAAGATATTGGTCACAGATTCCATGAAAAGCCTTCTCTCCATATGCACGATAGCTTTCTGGCAAAAATCCAAGACGGACACCTTTTAAAAGTGCATATGCCATAATAGAGCTTCCACTTGTTTCGAGATAGTTTTTGTCCATGCCGCCGAAATTCACAACCTGATACCACATACCGCTCTCATCCTGATATTTTAACATAGCATCCATGAGTTCGACAAATATTTGTTTTAATTTTTCGTAAGATTCTCCTGCAGCCGATGCGTCTGCTTTGTCTAGTGTATCAAGCAGTGCCATGGAAAACCAGCCCAGTGCGCGCAGCCAGAAGTTCTGGCTCAACCCGGTGACTTTATCGCACCAGAACATTGCTCTGGATGAATCATACGCATGATAGTATAATCCGGTCTTTGGATCTCTCATATTTTTTTCAACGTTAAAAAATTGCCGGAAAATATCGTCATAATTTTTTTTGTCATGAAAACGAGTCTCATATTCCATATAAAACGGCTGACACATATACAGCCCATCCAGCCAGACCTGATTGGGATAAATATTTTTGTGCCAGAAGTTTCCTTCTTTTGTACGTGGCATCTGTGCAACCTGACTGTAAACAAGATCAATTGCTTTTCTGTATTTTTCTTTTCCTGTCAGATCAAAAAGCTCAAACAGTGTTTTTCCCGCATTCACATTATCAATATTTAGTTCATCGACATCGTACCCCTCAATTGTCCCATCCACATTCACTTTGCAGTCAATAAAATCGTCTGCAAATTTCAGATACTTATCCTCTTTCGTGATCGCATACATTTCCAGGATTGCTTTGATCATACAGCCATCAATGTAATTCCATGTAGATTTTAACCCCTGCATGATTTTTTCGATGTTCCAGATGGGACGATCCGGTGTACTTTTTTCCATTAGTTCCTCAATATACTTTTCGATTTGATCCATAGTTCTTCTCCTTTTTTAACCTTCTATATCTAGGCGTTTGCGAAACTCATCTACTCTTCTTTCAATTGTTCAAAATCAACAAAAACATTCAAGACACGCTCTCGCTATGTGTCACTCGCAACGGTACTAAGAAGCCAGTTACAACTTACAGTTGTACCTGCCTTCTAAGAACCGGCGGTTCCCCAATGTCTTTCATGTCTTTTGTTAATTTTTCACAATTCAATTTAGTTTTTCATGAGTTTCGCAATTGTCTACCTTCTATATCCATCATAATCAATGTTCTCCTGTTTGTAAATATATTTTTGTAAGCGCTTACATATTTTAAAGAAATAATTGGCACTATTGCAAAAAACTGCATGTGTATTCCATATAAAAAATCACATACTATCACTGAACAAAACAAAACGTGATCAAAAGCACCGCAGCAAAGTACAAACGCCGCGGAACCTATGATTAACGCGGCGTTTGTTCAAATCATACAAATGATATCTTATAAAACAAAAGATGTATCACACACTAAAGGAGGAAACTATTATGGCAAGTCGTTCATCTAACAGAGCAGCAGTTCCTGAAGCAAAAAGTGCATTAGACCGTTTCAAATATGAGGTAGCAAGCGAGATCGGCGTACCTTTAAAGGACGGTTACAACGGTGACCTTACTTCCAGACAGAACGGTTCTGTCGGCGGTTATATGGTTAAGAAAATGATCGAGGCGCAGGAGAGACAGATGTCAGGCAAATAATTTTGCCACAAATAATTTTTGCTGTAAATGACGGTTCTTCGAGCCACTAAGATCTATGATCCGCAAGGATCTATGCCTTTGGGCACACAAAAACGGGAGCTTTCCATAGGAAAGCTTTAGTG
>OGZH01000080.1_pt1 | contig 59906 bp, 59 predicted proteins | sample 1576741 | NCBI WGS metagenome assembly OGZH01 (sample SAMEA3541560, study PRJEB24748) | human gut metagenome | biome: human gut; feature: human-associated habitat; material: faeces | place: China | collected 2012 | reverse complement strand
AAACAGCGAAAGAAAAGAGAAAAGCATAAGGGACATTAAAAGTCCTTTGAGCTTTTTCTCAAATTCGGGATTTGGAGGTATAAACAATGAGGAAATGTGAAAAGTGTGGAGCAAGTATGAAATTAGATTTAAGACTTAAAGTTAATGGCGGTGGCTATGGGATGGTTGTTCGTGTAGATGAAAAACAAAAGGCGACAACTATAGATGATGTTAGAGTTGCAGTCTGCCCAGAATGTGGTTATACAGAAATGTATTTAGAGGATTTAACGAAATTGAAATCTTAAAAGACAACTTTCAGATTTTTAGAATTAAGAAAAACGGAATTTAGGGAGGGGTCTATAATTGAAATTAGCAGATTTAGCAACAGGTTCTGATTGGATAGTGTGGATTGTCTTTGTAATATTTGCTGTACTTTCTATAGTTTTACTTTCTGGACACGGAAGCTGGTTTATTTCTGGATATAATACAGCTTCAAAAGAAGAAAAGAAAAAATATGATGAAAAGAAGTTATGCAGGACAATGGGAGTTGGAATGTCTATTATAGCAATTCTTGCATTAATTATGGGCTTGCTTGAAAATATTTTGCCTGCATTTTTTGTATATATTGCATTGGGGATTATTTTGATTGATGTCGTGGTAATTATCATTTTAGAAAACACACTATGCAAAAAGTAATAACTTCTGGTTTGAGGAATTGACTGAAAGGAAGGCATTATATGTTCTATATTTATATTATTTTTGACTTTGCAATGGCAGTGATTATGCTTTTATTTGGAATATGGTTTTATAGGTCAAAAGGACAAGCATCCAAATTCTTGTCTGGTTATAATATGAAATCAGCAGAAGAACGAAAAAAATATGATGAAAATGCTATGTGTAAGGCATATGGGAAGAGAATGATGTTTATGTCAATTCCTTTTATTGCTGGAATGATTATAGATATTTGGCATATAGGAATCGGTTGTTTAATTGCATGGGTGATATGGTTTGTTATGTTTATTCTGCTACTTATGGATAGACATAAAAGAGAAGGTTAATTTATAGAGGAATAGAATGCTTTTGGGGTGAAAATACCGTTTATTTGTTTTAGACATACGATGTCTGGTTGAAAATTAGCGGATTCTCGTTTTATGTCGTGGTAATTTTGATACATATTGGTAAGCTGTAAGTGGAAGAGAGGTAGAGACATGGACACAAAAAAGATTGGAGCTTTTTTAAAGCAATGTCGTAAAGAAAAGAATCTTACGCAAGAGCAGCTTGCCGAGAAGTTTGGGGTATCTGCAAGAACAGTTTCCAGATGGGAAACAGGAATAAATATGCCAGATCTCAGTATACTTGTTCAACTTGCTGAATATTACGATGTTGAGCTAAGAGAGCTCCTGGATGGAGAAAGGAGCCAGACTATGAATAAAGAGATGAAAGAAACACTGGACAAAGTTGCGGTGTATGAAGAATGGGTGAAACAAAAAGCATTAAAGGCTGGAAATCTTGCATTTGCATCAATGTTTGTGATTGGTGTGTTAGCGATTATTATTCAGATGCTATTAATGGTGGATACTCGTTTGGTTTTGGGAGAAATAGTAACTGTCTTAGTAGGAGGAATCCTATATGTAGCTATTATGGTGTATAATGGAATATGGGATAAATGTTTGCCAAAAAGTGCTACTATATGGCGAGATTTTCTCACCAGTGTGATATGTACAGGAATTTTTACAGTCATCTATGGCATATGTTTATTTAGAATGGGAGCTACAGAAACACAGGTAACACAATTAGCATTGGGATTTCTGATTGGTATTACTATTGTGGCATTTATTGTTCTTAGGCTCTTGGCATTTATTAATCGAAAAAGAAACCAGAATTCGTCAAATGTTCAGGAGAAAAAGGAAACTTCCATATCTAAGGCAGAATGGACAAAAATTTATAATGCACAGAATATAGTAGAGACAGAACAACTTGTAGAAATGTTAAAGCAAAATGGAATAGCAGCTTTTTCTCAGGAAGCAGGTGCGAATGTTGCAATGCATGGGGCACCAGGATTTGGAATATATGGTGTGGATATATTTGTGAAAATCGATGATGCAGAGAAGACAGTACAGTTGATCAAGGAGATTAATAACCAAGAATGAAGAAAATTTTTGACATTTTCATACATGCGTGCTAATATGATTATAGAAAAAGAGTGCTACCGATAGACGGTTAGTCCACATACTTAATTGATTAAAAATAACCGTTCAGTTTGCGAGGCTGGGGCGGTTATTTTTGTGTCTTGTTATTATCTTTGCCGAATGTGTATCCGGCACAAAAGCAGGTGATGCCGAAGCCCACTATTGCAATGAAAATTGTCGGAAAACAAAAATTTATAAAAATTTTATAATTATTTTTTCTGCTCATAAATGAGCAGATTTTTTTTTGAGATAAGAAAAATCTACTCGTTTATGAGGAGATTTACAGCCTTTTGTGGTCGTTTGACTGTGTATAGAGGAGAAGGTATTATATATACAGAGAGGAAAAAACATACACCAAACGGCATAAATGCCCCAACATAAATTTAAGGAAAGGATGTGATGGCATGGAGAAAATATATTATTCTGCTGATGATTTGATAGGCTTACTTGGGATCAGTCGCTCAAAAGCATATCAGATGATAAGAAGCCTGAATGCAGAGCTTGAAGCAAATAATTACATCACCATTCCCGGAAAAGTATCACGAGCTTATTTTAATGAGCGATGGTACGGTATGAGTTGTGCATAAGTTCTGAGCAAAGGTGTTAGCCTAGCTAACACCTTTGTTTGTTGAAAGGGGTTGATTTAATGGGTGTGTATAAGGACGACAAGACCGCAAGTTGGTTTTGTAAGTTCTATTTCAAAGACTGGCAAGGAGACAGACACCAGACTACTAAGCGGGGGTTTAAGACAAAAAGGGATGCTTTACGCTGGCAGGCTGATTTCATTGCAAAAGAAAATAGAAGCATGCATATTTCATTTGAAGCATATGTCAAAATATACTTTGAAGACAAGAAGAACAAGCTTAAAGAACGTACTGTCTATAATAAAAAGTATATGATTGACAAGCATATTCTTCCATACTTCAAGAACAAGAAAGTTGACGAGGTTACATCATCGGATATTATCCAGTGGCAGAATGCCATGGAAGAGAAAGGCTATTCACAGACATATCTTCGCATGGTACAGAACCAGCTTACAGCATTATATACGCACGCTGCAAAGATATATGGTCTTAAAAATCCCTGTGTAAGTGTTGAGAAGATGGGAAAATCAGATGCAGACCATATTGATTTCTGGACAAAGGAAGAATATGACAGGTTTATCTCTGTTGTAGATAAGTCTGATAAGTATTACGTGCTTTTTGAATTGCTGTTTTGGACAGGTATACGAATTGGTGAAGCTCTTGCGCTTACAATATCAGATTTTGACTTTGACAGGAAGGAGCTTCGGATTACTAAGACTTACTACAGGCTTGAAAGAAAGGATATTATCACTGCTCCTAAGACTGAGAACTCCATACGATCAATCAGTATGCCGGATTTCTTACTGGAAGAGGTAAAGGACTACTATAACCGGCTGTACAAGTACCCGAGGAATGAGAGATTGTTTCCTGTCGTACCTAAGGCAGTAGAAAATAAGTTTAAGCGTGATATTGAAAAAGCCGGTGTTAAGCGCATCCGTATTCATGACTTACGGCATTCCCATGCATCATATCTGATAGATCGAGGTGTTGATGCGATGAGAATTAAGGAAAGATTAGGTCATAAGGATATTAAGATCACGCTGAATACATACGGACACCTCTATCCGAACAAGCAGAGAGAATTAGCCAATATGCTTGATGCTGCAAAATAACGTTATACAGTGCATTAACAGATATTATCTGTTGATGCATTTTTTTTGCCTCTAAAAGCCGTTGCATAAATTGCAAATGGCTTTTATGCATCTTGTGATGCTCGATCGAAGAACAAAAATCGAAAGAGAGGTAAAGTAAAAATGGCAAACGACCTGAAAGAGTTAACAGATTTTGCAAATGAAGTGAGGGATCTCCTGCTTGGAAAGTATGACGATGTAGAAGTTCAGAAGGTAGTGAAGAACCACGATGAGATACTTGTAGGGGTTACAGTCCGCACTAAGAATAACCGTGTATCGCCAAATGTCTACCTAAACGACTACTACAGACGCTACATGGACAATCGCATGTCCATACAGGATGTAAGTGTCGAAGTCCAGAGGATAGTCGATGAGAATACAAAGGATGCGATGGCAGCAAATATTGATCCGTTTGTGTTCTTAAACAAATCGGAGCTTTTGAAAAGAGTCATTGTAAAGCTGACCGGCACAGATAACAATGAGCAGTATTTATCTAACTGTGTCTATGTGCCTGTAGCAGATGGTCTTGTCGCTGTACTGCATGTGTTTGTAAGTATAAGTGACAAAGGGATTTACACATCAAAGCTCACGAAAGAGATGCTTGAAGTCATAGGCATGCCGCTTGAAGCTGTGTATGAAATAGCAAAGCGTAATACGCAAATGAAATTTCCGTATAGTGTAAGGAGCCTTGCTAGTTGGATAAAGCGTGTGTGCGGCGAAGATGCAGTTGAAAAGATCAACATAGATGACAAGGTATACATTATCACAAATATCGTAGGCATAAACGGAGCGTCTGTTATTCTGTATGATGATGTGTTAAAGGCGTTCTGCGAAGATCATAGGTGTGACAGAGTTTACATCCTGCCATCAAGTATACATGAGCTTTTCCTTATCCCGGAGGACGCTTTTGTTGATAAAACAGGTATGTTAGAGATAGTTAGATCTGCGAACAAGACCTTGCAGGACTCCGGAAGCTATCTGTCTGATGATGTTTTCATGTATGACGCTTCGAGTAATAAGATATCCAATATTACCAAATAGGTGTTGACTTCATCCTTTGAACTGTGCTATATTGTAATCCATTCCCATAAATGGGAGTGATTACAAGTTTATAAAGACCTTTTTAAGGCATCAGAGAGTATTTCACGCTAGAAGTGTACCCTCTGGTGCCTTTTCTTTTGCAAGAAAAGAGCGTGAAATATGCTCTTTGACAATAGCATATAGCGAAGATGCAGTTGCAGCGTCTACAGTCCGAAAGCAACAGCGGTCTCTGTCCGGCTAAAGATTTCAGAGAGGAAAGACACAGTTTGTCACTACAGATTATCAGATTTCTAAGGAGGAAATATATATGTTTAGAGACCCAAGTATAGGTATTGGTGGCAAGGATGGAAGCAGACTTGTCACGATGGAAGATTACATGTTTAACGGTAGAAAACTCTGGCTTCAGGGGAGAATTACACCTGATACAGTGGACTCCCTGCTTAGTCAGCTTATAATTATCGAAGAAGATTACACCTTTTCAGGTATCATCAATCAGAGTGATGTTAATGTGACGATCTACATAAGCAGTCCCGGTGGCAGCCTTACATCACTTAACCTGTATGATTATCTGCTTCACACTCCGTTGAAAATCAGAACAGTTGTGACAGGATATGCGTACAGTGCTGCTGCTTTGGTGTTCCTTGCCGGTTCTGAGCGATGCCTCATGCCATATAGCCGTGTGATGTTCCATGAGCCGTGTTTTTCAGGTGGTAGTATCTCAGATGAGAGCATAGAGGGAATAGATTATATCTGCGACGATCTAAAGAACCATAAAGAAACGGCACTCAACATTATATCTGAGCGAACAGGGTTAAGTAAGAAAACGGTTCGTGGCAAGATAACTAATCGTAAATGGTTCTTAAATGCCGATGAAGCTGTAAAGCTTGGCATTGCAGATAAGATTGTACACTCATTATAGAAGTTAGGAGTTATATAATATGGAAACTCCTGACGAAAGCCTTGACACTCCCCCCTACTGACTCCTTACCCTTTGCTCTTAAGGTATGGAGAGAGTTTATAAGAGAGAAACAGAGATTAAAGATAATTATATAACCGAAAAATGTGGACGTGCCGAGCGTAAAGCTCGGTCAGTCCACATTTTTTTTTACAAGGGAAAAGTAGGGTGAGACATGAGACACGCAAAAAATATACTTTTTTATTTTTTACATGTATGTAAATTTTAAAAGTTTAAAAAATTGAGTGTCTCGTGTCTCATTAAATTAACTTCCCGGTCTTTTATTGATATTCGTCTATCTTATCATCAGGTATGTATTCGAGGATATCATACACGTTACAATTAAGCAATCTACAGAGGGAGTCGATAGTAGTTGTGTTGACTGGATTGCCGTGTTTGATACTGTAGTAATTAGTTCTTGAAAATCCCAGCTTTTCAAGACGGTAAGAGGTTATTCCTCGCTGCTTCATGGTGTTAAAAAGAGGTTTATATGATATCAAAGTTTACTCCTCCGTTTCGTAATTATATATAACAAAATTCTATAATTGTGTACGGTAAATGAAAATGTAAGAGATAACGTGCGTACGGCAACCTTTACATATTGAAGAAACTATGATATAACAAAGTCGATATAAAAATTATATAGCCCTAATTTGACCCACAAATGGGCTATATCTAAATTAAAGGGACTTATATTGGTCTCCAAGTGGGTTATTTAATTAGTAATTGGACTTTTGCTGGTCTCCAAGTGGGTTATATTCTATGGAAATGGACTTATATTGGTCTCCAGATGGGTTATTTAATTAGTAATTGGACTTATATTGGTCTCCGAATGGGCTATTTAATCGGTATATGGACTTTTACTGGTCTCCGAATGGGCTATTTAACCGGTATATGGACTTTTACTGGTCACGAAATGGGTTATTTAATTATAAAATGGACTTTCTGGAGTCTCGAAATGGGTGATATTATCAATGCTTTATAGCATATTGGGTTACATTGACGTAGCAGGTATTAAAGATTTTGGTATGAAAAGTTAGTCGATCTTGTGATTATGGCTGCTCCATAAAGTATGAATATACCACAATATAGTACATCAATGATGTAGTGAAAATAGGGTGACAAAAGCTATTTTTTTCGGGGGTTTTATCATTTGCACCCCTGTGTCATCGACATGCCTGAGCAGGTTACTACCTGCACTAGCATTGATGCGGTTTATGAGCCCTAAGGTAACGAAGGTTACCTTAATTGCACCCCCTTTTAGGCATCGAATTGCACCCTACGCAAGCATTGATAAATAAGGCATATCGCCATTTGGAGTTAAAAAGTCATATTTTTCGAGAAAAAAGTATAAAGGGCATAAGAGACACTGACACATCAGACAATATATATATATATATTGTCTGATATGGTCGGCACAGCCGACGGTGTTGTGTCTGAGACACACTTTCATCTCCATTTCATTTCGGTGAAAGCTCTTACTGCACGGAAAAAAACTAAGGGTGTTTTTTTCCGCTTGCTCATGAGCAGATATATAGTTGCACAGCAACTGAATATCTGTTCACGAGTGCCCTATAAATTATCGTAGATATAATTTGGTTCTATTATACATCCTCAGTCGGATGTTCGGTAGAGATATAAAAATTTCTATATTTTTATGGGGGAGGGATTTAATTATGTAGTCAGTGTTATAGGCAAATTCTAAAAAGACTCAACTGTCACTAATAACATTTTTAAGCTTCATCCGTGACTTACATAAAAGTCGCAATAACACAGAAAGGTAAATTAAGGTGATCTATCATGAATAAGAAAATATTAACTGCAGCAGCACTCACACTCATGCTCGTAGGCGGTGCTATCTCACTCGTTGGCTGCAACCACAAGAACGTAAACGTAGGTACTAACGGTACCACTGCATCAAGCACTGATGCAACCACTGAAACAAAGGTAACTATCAACACTAAAGATGTAGATAAGGACTATTGGAAAAACCTTGTAGGTGATGACCATAACGTAACTATCACATCCAAGGATAAAAACACGGACTCTAAGTCTGATAAGACTTCTGATAAGGCAACAAAGTCAGGCAAGACTGATAAGGCAACTGCCGATAAGACAGATAAGAAGCCATCAGAAAACGTATCGGAGGAACCTAAGCCTAACACAGATAAGCCAGCCAAAGAAACAACCAAGGCACCTGCTCCACAGCCAACTGAGGAGCCATCAACCGAGAAGATTGGTTGCTCACATAACTGGGTAACTGAACAGAAGTTAGTTAAGGATGCATGGGACGAGACCATCGTCGACGAACCTGAGAAAACTCAGAAGGTTAAAGTAAAGGGCGCATGGGATGAAAAAGTATGTGTTAAAGATGCTTATGATGAAAAAGTTTGCGTCGGCGAACGTGTAATTCAGAACGATACTGGTGAAGACGTCACAGGAAAAGGTATAGAATGGTGTGAAGAACATGATTGTTTTATACACATGCTCGGTGATGGACCATGCAGAAGCAATAATCATGTTGAAGAAATATATGAAACTAAGCATCATGCTGCACAGTACAAAACAGTTCATCATGATGCTGAATATACAACTAAGACAATTCCGGCTAAGACACACACTATACACCATAAGGCTGAATATGTATCTATACAGAAGTGTTCTAAGTGTGGAGCTACTAAGTAGTTCTGCACTTAGATATGCTGTTTCATATAACAATTACACTATAACAGAAATCTATTGATTAAAACCAATAGATTTCTGTTATTTATTTACATCTTTTTCCCGCAGCATATCCTTAACATCCCTACAGAAAGGAGCATCATCCCAATGCGACCAATCGACGCCGATACCCTAAAGCATGCCTTATCAGAAAGTTCGCTTGTCAGTTCCCCTGATCTACTGACACTTTTCAATATCATAAACAGTCAGCCTAGCTCAGATGTCAGGGGTTTTGTTTGCTGAGATATATTTACAAAGATAACAAATTAGTTTACTATATGTACGGTAAGTAGTACACATGATAATGGGTTATAGAGGGAGGTTTTTTATGGCAGGAAAAAATGATGCGCAGATCGCACAGGTGAAAAAGGTGAAGGAGTTTAAGAGGCAGCATAAACTATATTTCTTTAGATTGTGGTTAAACCACTGGCTCGCAGAAGGTGAGCTGGGATCGCTTGCTTTTCTGATATCTGCGCCGGCAGCTTTTTGGTTTGGGCTTAATGCTTACTTTGGTGAAAAAGACTGCATATCATATACGATTATCTTTGGAACTATATTTCTCTTTCTTCTTACAAGGAAGCCGGTATATAAACTTATCTGGCGCTCAGGTGCGAAAAAGGGATATTGGGCTGTGATTAGTAAATGTCTTGGCAACTTTTATATCAGCTATTACGATAACTCATCCTTAAACCAGATAATAAAGCTTTTGAAAAGGGGGAAGGCTTCTTCAGTAGGGCAGGCAATAGCCATACTTGAAGCAAAGAGAAATCCACCAAAGAAAGTGGAAGCTAAAAATGAGAAGTCCTATCTTAAAAGGTTTATTGAGTGGCGAAAGAAACAGAAGAAGAAGGATCAAGAGGATATAGACAGGATGGTTAAGGAGAAGCTTCGGCAGTGGAATGTTGAAGGTATGACAGATAGTATTGACAGGTTTTGGGGTACAGGAAAATATCAAAACACTAACAATTACTATTATGAAGAGAAACAGGCTAAGAAAGAAGCCGCATACCTTGAGTATTATGCAAGGAAACAGGAAGCCTACAATAGAAATTCATATCAGGCTAAGACTGCAAGAAACCGGGCGAATGCAGCGGCTGCACGTGCCAAGCAGTATAGATAGTAATTAAGCTTTTAAATTACAAGTTTATAATTAAACATAAAGAACTGTTGTATAGAAGCTTTTGGTATGGCATAATATATTACAGAATTGCGGCGGACGTCTGCGGACTATGCCTAAGGAAGTTGGATGCGTCCGGCTTCCTTTTTTTTATAGTTACGAGGTCTAGTTGATGACTGTGGTCATTACCTAGACCTCTTTTTTTATTGTGGTATCTCTTTGGTCTGGTCAAGCGCTGCCTCGTCTGATGACGAGCGTAATGTCGCTTGACTTATAAGATATATTTTGCCATCTGATTTTACTGCCGGGAGTTATTTGCCAGATATTCATAAGTTACCATAGTTAGCATCTTATTTTATCTCCTTGATATTTTCAAATAGGCACCTCGTGGGGGGGTGCCTGAAACGGATATAAAAAATAACTGGTTTATATAAAGCCAGAAAAAAGGAGAGAACAAAATGTTAGACAATGAAACAGAACAGATGCTGATTGATGAACTTGTTTTAAACTTTGTCACAACAGGCATCGTAGATATGACACATTTTAACGAAGAGTCCCATGTTGGGGTTGTTGCAAATGTCAGCAAAAAGAGCGCAGAAGGTATTATTGAAAAGTGCCTTATAAGAGAGCGTGAACGTACACGCAATATCTTAAGCAGTTCACGTAATAAAGACGAGAAGATAAATCTTCTTGACAGGCAGATTGACAGGTTGTTTAAGATCATAAGCTTTTATGAGATGGACGACTCGGAATGGGATGAAGACTGGTATTTATCAGTAGTAAAGAAAGGCGGCGGATATTATGATGACTAGAAATGCTATTTTAAGGGAGACAACTGCGGAATATCTCAGACATGTTTCACTTACCACTCCGCTTGAGGATGTGGAAGAGGAGCTTGTTGCTTTTATTAAAAACAAAATTTATAACCACAATCATATTTACCATACGGCTTATAAGGCTCCAGATCGTCTCGATAATGCCGTCATGGCGGATGTAATTGTACACATGTTCAATGTTGTGAATATTGATTGTAACCCTGACGGCGACTCTGAGACGATGTTAGCCATATACGATAACGACAAAAGCAGCAGAGATTACGGCTTGTATGTTCCTGCTGATGATCTGATTGCGGATGCTGTGAGAAAGCTCAATTACCTTGCCAAGCAGAGCGATATTAAAGAGGTAATTATTTCAATCAAGCTTAAAGCTCCGATTGCTCACCTTACTATGGATAAGCACCTTGTGCCTGTGGCAAATGGCGTCTTCGATTATTCCACAAAGAAACTTTATCCATTTGACCCGGACAAATATGTTTTCCTTGGAAAAATGTCTGTGCCATTTGATGCAACTGCTGTTAATCCTGAGTTTGAATTTGATACAGAAGATGGAAAGTTCATCTTCAATTTTGATAAGTGGCTTATGGAGATCGCAGATGACAGAAAAGAACTCTACGACCTTTTGTGGGAAGTCATATCTTCTGTATGCCGCCCATTTGCACACTTTGATAAATTGATATTTTTCGTTTCAAATACAGGTGCAAATGGTAAAGGCTCACTCCTTAGAGCAATTCGCAGTCTGTGCGGAGAACGGCGGACAAGTTCCATATCTCTCCGTGAGTTATCAGAGGATAAATACATAGACCCCGCCATTTTCAACAAGCTTGTTATTTTGTCCGATGAGAACAGGGTATCAAAGAATAAGAAGCTTGAAGGTTTGGAACGTGCGAAGCTCCTTGCAACAGGCGATATCATCAGAATTGAATATAAGTACAGAGATAGTTTTGATTTTAGATTTTCTGGTCGCTGTATCTTTTGCTTAAATGATAACTTGAAGCTTGAAGACACAACAGGATCTGCCTACAGAAGAATACTGTCAATCCCATTTCTTAGAAGCTTTGTCGGAAAAGAAAACAAATATTTAAAGTCTACAGTGCTTGTGGATGAGCGTGTGTTAAGATACATCTTAAATCATGCTCTTATGTGTGTGGACTGTGACGAGGACTACCATATCCCTGATATCTGTCTTCGTGAGCTTGATGATATCAAGACGTTGAATGATCCGATCCGTGAGCTTTGGAAGGAGATTGAACCTGTACTTGTCTGGGATATTGTTCCGTTCTCATGGCTTTTCGAGGTGTACAAGGGTTTTCTTAGGAAAAACTACCCAAGCGAAAAGCCATTAAACCGCTCCGTCTTTATTGATGACTTGCTTGATATCTTAGATGAGGAAGAAGACTCACTGTTTTACTGTGAAGATAAGGGGAAACGTTACAGAACCGGCGACATGATGTCAAAGTCAGAGATTTTAACATACATGTACGATGTCAGAGATTTCATGGATCTGACGCAGGATAATATCTATCTTATGTGTATTCCAGTCGGTAAAACACAGGTAAGAGGTATTTTAAGAAAAACTGTGAAAGGAGATACCTGCGATGAGTAAAGAAAAAGAGTATACCGCCGAGCGGAAGTTGTTTGAGTATGTAGCATACATAGGGCTTGACTATAAAGAAATTCGTGAAAAGATGGAAAGCGGCGACTTGCCGGAGATGGAGTTGGATGCGATCACCGAGATCATATATTCCATTTTACCATCTGAAATAGAAGAGCTTATAACAAGTCCTGATGATGAAAAGGCAAGCCCTCTTGATAAGGCGATGGGTTTAGAACAGGCAGCGCACGTATTTAATATGCTTCACAGGTTTTATTTAAATATTTATGAGGGTACGGGCTGCTGTGAAGCAGATACAGAAATGTCGGAAGACGATATGGATTATGCTTTACGTGAGATGGAAGAAGAGGACAACAAGCGCATGGAGAAGCTTGTGTTTAACTATATTGCCTATAATTCATTTAGCTTCAATGATCTGAGACAGAAAATGAAGGAGTTCGTTATTCCAGAGCTTGATATAGATGATGTTACGGATATAATATTCTCTCATCTTCCGGGAGAACTTGAGAAGCTTAATAGTCAGGCGAAGGCAGCAGAAGATTTGATTTCCCAAAACGCTTTTCTTGCAAAAGCAAATGGTGTTTACGCTTCCCTGTATAACTTCTATAATGATATTTATATAGAAGACGAAGAACTGGTTGCGGAAGTTCTCAGCAAGAAAGCAAAAGACGATGAGATATGTTTTTTGAATGACCCGGTGATTGAGTCGGGTGCTGGAAGCTGGGAGGAGTATTACGGTCATGATGTTGACGACTAAAGCCCCATCTATTTAGCGCCTTTGACCCTATATTGACCCTAAAAAATTGAAAACCTCATGGAATGGGTGTAAAATGCGTGTGATATATGGACAAAACCCACGGAAAATGGACATATTTGACGACATTTGACACATGAATAAAACGTGAAGGTGGACGTACTGTAGGATCAGGACGTGTTGCTACAATCATCGAGTAATTCTAGATTTCGTATCATAGAAACTTAAATACAAGCCGCAATTTCTCATTTTATGAGGAGTTGCGGTTTTCTTTATGTTAACATGAGAAATGCAAGAAAGCCGCTAAAACCAAGGGATTGAGCCTGCTCATGACCTTTGGTATTAGTGGCTTTTCTTATGTGGCGAAGGCCACGACCGAGCCGGCAGGCGAGGTTGCATTTCATAAAGAAGATTAACGAACATAGAAAAAGCCCTTTTCAAGTTCTTCACTTAAAATGGGCTTGTGATACGCGAGTGATACACGTGTTTCTAATCTTCAGCGTGAGACCAGTTAATTTTCCATTCAAAATACTCTTCTTTGGTAATTTTACCGGAGGCTAAGTCCTCTTTTTTCTTTTTCCAGGTATTCAGGAAATCATCCAGTAAAGAATAATCAAAACCAACAGCGATATGTTTCTCAGTAGGATCCTCAGGGTTTGCTACTTCGTAGAGGGGCATATTGTAATGCTCATCCAATTCAAAGAGAGCATACATTACATCTTCCGCTGCGTAGAGGGAAGGCTCGTAGATGGAGCGGTAGTTACAGTCTAAGGCTTTTGCCAACTCCTGTATCATATCCTCTTTGGGTGTGCGGTTGCCGATTTCGTACTGACGGATTCGTACGTCGGATAAGCCCACAGCTTCACCGAGCTGTGCCTGCGTCAGTTTGCGGAAATTTCTGATTCGTTTTATTCGTTCACCAATAGCCATCGTGTAACTCTTTCCAATTTTATAATAGTAACAATATCGTTTCTGATAATACAATAACATAAATGTTACTGTATAGCAATAAAAAGGTCCACAATTCAGGACAGAATGAAGAGCCGGGTATATGGGAAAGTAATTTCTATAAAAAGAAGCATTTTTTATAAGTGATAATTTTTTTCGTCCATCTCTTAACAGAAACATATATGCTACTGTATAATTAAAACATAAACAGTAACAATATAGTTACTAATTAAATGGCGGGAGGTGAGTGTCATGTGCAAGAGCGTACATAAGTTTTAGTGGAAAGGAGGAAGGAGTATGACGAATCGCTATTTATCTGCTAAGGAAGTCGCAGAACTTCTGAATATTGCAGAATCAACCGCTTACGCAGTTATCCGTGGATGGAATAAGGAACAGAAAGCACAGGGTTATTTTACCAAGGCAGGTTCCATTCCGAGTGCCAACTTCGAAAAGAAGTGCTACGGATATGGCGACTACAAGAAAGAGAGGTAAAGAATATGCCGGTTTATAAGGACGAGAAACGAAACACTTGGTTTTGTAAGTGCGACTATAAGGATTGGCTTGGAGAGAGTAAGTCCAAGATGAAACGTGGATTTGCCACCAAGAAGGATGCCCAGCAGTGGGAACGTGATTTTTTACAGAAGCAGAGTGCCAGCATGGATATGAAGTTTGCTTCCTTTGTGGAAGTGTACTTTGAGGATAAGGCACCGAGACTGAAGGAGCGTTCCATAATGACAAGGCGGACTCTATTTGAAACCAAAATCATACCTTACTTTGGTGAGAAACAGATGAATGAAATTACTGCTGTGGATATTATCAAGTGGCAGAATGCACTTTTGAATCAGGATTACAAGCCAACGTATCTGAGAATGATACAGAACCAGATCACAGCACTTTTTAACCACGCAGAGAAGTTTTATGATCTGAAGGACAATCCCTGCAAGAAGGTGGATAAAATGGGGCGTCCGAATGCGAAGGAGTTAAACTTCTGGACCAAGGATGAGTACGAACAGTTTATACAAGGTTTTAGTTCAGATGAGGAGATGTACCGGATTATCTTTCAGATGTTATTCTGGCCTGGATGCCGGGTAGGGGAGCTGCTGGCACTTACCAGCGAGAATATTGATTTTGAAAATGGAACGGTGAACATCTCCAAGACTTATTACAGGAGAAATCAGACAGATTATATTACACCACCGAAGACCGAGAGTTTTAATCGCCAGATTACTATTCCGAAGTTCCTGGCAGAGGAGATGAAGGACTTTGTGGACAGACAATATGGATTGACACCAGAGGATCGAATCTTTCCTATCACGGACAGAGCAATTCAGAAAAAGATGAAGCAAAAGACGGAGCAGGCGAAACTAAAGCCTATCCGTGTGCATGATCTTCGTCATTCGCACATTGCTTTGCTAATAGAGAAGGGGATGCAGCCGTTGGTCATCGCTCAGCGGGTGGGACATGATTCCGTGAATACGACCATGAATATCTACGGACATCTCTATCCAAACAAGCAGAAGCAGGTGGCAGATATGTTGAATGCGGAGGCTACCGGGGAACCGGAAAGCAAACTGGTGGACATGGCAACTGAGATGCGGTTCCGAAAGGCAGGTGGCCGGTCATGAGAATGGTAAGAGGATTTTACAACGAGCAGAATAATACGGTGAATGTGGTTCACTACGATACCAATCACATCATAAGTCTTGATTGTGGGAAATGGGAGCAGGGTCTTCGGACCACTCCCAACTCCCAAGGAAAGGTGGATGCACTGGCTATTGAGGACCCGGTGGAGTATGTGAGGTTAATGCTTAGCGGGGAGATGCAGGTGTGGCTGGATGCGTTGGATGATTTGAGTGTGTGGTAGAAAGATAAGCGGGGGTAGGACCGGCTGGAGAAATCCAGTCGGTTTTCTATGTGCCGAAATGGTATTTCTATATTATAAAATGACACAGGTGAATTTAGCAATGTCTTCTGCCAGATACGCATTTTGGATATCCGGGGCAAAATGCTGCACTGGCTAGGGAAAAATCCCTAAAACCCTTTGGATATAACATAGGTACTCCACTTTTTGGAGCACTTTTGTAAAAATGGCTCCCCAAAGTGGAGTACCATCAGATGACAGATATTTTGATAATTTTGTAGTGGCTCCAAAATATGGAGCACCTATATGGAAACAGGGGTTTAGGGGCTTTGCACCCTGACTGAATGCACGAGGGGACCTGTGAGCACAAAGTGCGTATCTGGCGAAGGACTGGTGAGTGGCAAGAAGAATAACTGAGAAATGAGTAATAAGGAGTAGGTGGAATTTTGTTTTGCACAAGTAAGAGATTAAACAGCGGAAAATAGCGAAAATGGAGCTGAAATAATGCAGAAATTGCACGTTGGACACCTCGCAAGGTTGTGCGAAAGTTTCTTGAAGGTATAGAATGGTTGTGATATAATGTTTAGTGGAATTTTTTAAGTTTTTGATGCATGATGGAGGGCATATTATGGCTGTATCATACAACAGATTGTGGAAGTTATTAGTGGATAGAAAAATGAGCAAAGCAGATTTGAGGAAGCAGGCAGCAATTGCACCTAATACAATGACTAAGCTTAGGAGAGATGAAGAGGTAACATTGGGTGTTCTTGGCAAGATTTGCAAGACGCTTGATGTGGACTATGGAGATATTATGGAATATGTGAAAGAATGAGTCCGGATTTTTGGACACCATTTCCTGTATACTTATATGTTGAATAAATAGTCTTTAATTTTTTAGACTTGGCAAGGAGGATAACCAATGGATTTGTTTGAAAACCTGTCTGATAATCAGATTGAAGCGGTAAAAACTATTGATGAGGACTTGGAAATAATTGCATGTGCAGGTGCCGGTAAAACCGGTGTTGTTACCCGTAGGGTTATTAATATTTTAAAATCAAATCCAGATATTTTGCCTGAGAATATTGTTGCATTTACATTTACGGAGAAAGCAGCAGAAGAATTAAAGAGCAGGGTTTATAAATATGGTGAAGCAGTGTTGGGAAATACGAAGGGCTTTGCCAATATGTATATTGGTACAATACATGGTTTCTGCTTGAAGATGTTACAGGAATATATTGTTCAGTTTCAGAAATTTACAGTTTTAGATGAAATTAAGACGAAGCTATATATTGAGAAAAATTATAACTTCTGTGGTATGCCGGATTTGGGATTGAAAATATATACAGAGACCAATTTATTCTTGAGTGTAATTAGTACATTAAATGAAAATTGGTTTGAAAGAGACAAGTGGGATGAAAAAACAAGAACTGCAGTTGATAAATACAAAGATACATTCTATAGAAAGAATTATTTTGACTATTCTTTGATTATGCAGGAGATGCTTAATCAGTTGGAGAACAATAAGAATTTCGCAGATATCATCTTAAGTAAGATAAAGTATCTGACAGTAGATGAGTATCAGGATACAAATCCAATACAGGAAAGGTTGATTCACTTTATCAAACAAGGTGGATGTAATCTGTGCATAGTTGGTGATGATGATCAGACGATTTATCAGTTTAGAGGAAGTGATCCGGAGAATATACTCACTTTTAGAGAAAGATATGGAATCAATAAGTATATTGTTTTGGGAACAGATTATAGGAGTTCAGAAGCGATTGTTGATATTGGAAAGCGTGTTATTGTAAATAATGAAAAGCGCTTATCGAAGGTAATGGAATCAGGAAAACTCGTAAAATATGAAGAAGGCGATACGGTTTATAGGGAGTTTAATGAGTGTGATGAAGAATATGAATTCATTGCGAAGCGAATAAAGGCATTACATGATTCGGGTGTTAAATATTCTGAGGTGGCTGTTCTGCTTCGAAAACGTAAGCATGGACCGGATATTGCCAAAATGTTTGACGAATATGAGATACCGTACATTATTGAAGGCGTAAATGAATTGTTTAGCACTGCTGAATGTCAGGCGGCAAAGGGAATATTTGATTACCTTGCCGGTACAATCGGAATGATGGAATTATTTCAGCTTTGGAAAAATATAGATTATGATTTAGATGAGAAGGAAATAGCAGAAGCAATTGCTACGCTAAATGTAATTGATGTAAAATCCAAAAAATTCTATGGAGAGTTTGTATTACAGAAGGTATATCATGATTTTTTACGTAGAATATCAATTGTAGATGAGAGCAATTCATCAGAGATTATTTTATATAATTTAGGAAAGTTTAGTCAGGTAATTAATGATTTTGAAACGATTTATTACACCACAATACCTGCTAATAAGCTTAGTAGCTTTTGCAATTTCTTAAAATACACCGCAGATGGATATTATCCAGAAGGACATATTGCGAATACATATATTAGACCAGACGCGGTGAATATTATGACAGTGCATCAATCCAAAGGATTGGAGTTTACTGCGGTCTTTATTCCACAGATGAATCATAATAACTTTCCGTCTGCAAAGATGGGAGGCAAGAGCATTTGGCATGTGATAGATAAAGATTGGATTCCAAATGCAGATCGGTTTGCAGGAGGCATAGAAGAAGAACGTAAGTTATTTTATGTTGCTATTACACGTGCAAAGAAATTTTTATTCCTAACCCGATCTCCTGGGAATACAAGAGAGAAGAAAGTATCAGAGTTTATGGTAGAAGCGAAAGAATCTCCATATATGCTTGGCTTTGATGAAAAAATGGTATATACAAATGCTCATATTCCACCTATGAGTGAGGATGCAGCTCCACTCAATCTAAACTTTTCTATATTACAGGATTACTTTGATTGTGCATATCGTTTTAAGTTGTCCATGTTTTACGGATTTGTACAACCTATTGTACCGGCGTTAGGGTATGGTAAGGCAATGCATGAGATTGTTATGAACATACATAGAAGATTCTTAAGTGGAGAAACATTGTCATCTGAGGATATTGAACAGATTGTGAATGATAGCTTTTACTTACCTTATGCAAATCCTAAGCTACAAGACAACATGTTGGAAGGTGCAAAAAAATCCATAGCTGGATATGTAACTAAAAATCAGGACGATTTTGCAAATATAACAATGGCGGAAGCTGATATTGAACTGGATATGGGAGATGGAATAAAGGTAAATGGACGAATTGACCTGGTGAAGCGTCGTGAAATATCCGGTGAAGAAAAAACTTATATCGTTGATTTTAAAACGGCTAGTCGAGAAGTTACAGAGTGTATTAATGCAGAACAGTTAAAAATATATGCATTGGGCTATCAGAAACTAACTGGGGAAATTGCAGATTATTTGGAGATCTATAATTTGGATAATTCTGAAAGTGAACGTCATAGAGTAACAGAAGGATTACTTGATAATGTAAGCCGTGATATTAGAGATGCTGCATCGAATATACGAAAGAATGATTTGTCACGAAAATGTAGTAAGGAAAAATGTCAGAAGTGTTACCTGAACTATTTATGTTTAAGTAAAAAGGAAAAGCAGGAATATGAAGTATAGAACAGGAGAAACGTATGAGCAATTTGTCTAAAATCCGTCGGGATAAAATGATAGAGTTTTTGGAAACTTTAAAAGAACAACATAGTGATGATGAGTCGTTAATTGCAATTAATCAGATTGAAAAAGAACTGGTATCAAAACGCTATGGACTTGTGTGGGAAGAACATGAGGAAGCAGTCGATGTTATGATGCGTGATAATATTCCGGTTTTTACGGAAGTGAAAGAACGTGAAATATGTATGGTGCCGGGTGAAGACTATAATTTCCTGTTAGAAGGGGATAATTTGCATAGTTTACATTTGCTTGAGAAAACGCATAAAGGAAAAGTGGATGTTATTTATATTGATCCGCCTTATAATACAGGTGGAAAAGATTTTAAATATGATGATACTTTTATTGATGAGAAGGATGGATTTAGACATAGTAAGTGGTTATCGTTCATGTATGAAAGATTAAAATTAGCTAGGGACTTGTTAAAAGATTCAGGTGTAATGTTCATCTCTATTGACGATAATGAAATGGCACAATTGAAGTTATTGTGTGATGAGATTATGGGGATAAATAACTTCGTTGGAATGATTCTGTGGAAAAAGAAGACAAATGGAAATAATATGGGATGGCTGCCGCCAGTACATGACTATATTTTGTGCTATTCTAAATCAATTGAAAGCATTTTTGACATGGGATATGAATTATCGGAGCAAGATATTATGTCTAAATATAGTAATCCTGACAATGATCCACGAGGTCCATGGACAACAACGGATTTGTCAGCTAATCATGTCGGTCCTTATTTTATGATTACAAATCCTAAAACTGGAGAATCATTTTATCCTCCTGAAGGAAGATATTGGGTTTTTAATGAGAATGAAGTGAATAAGCGTATAGAAGATGGGCGAATTATTTTTGGAAAAAGCGGTAATGCAAGACCGGTACAGCGTGTGTTTGCAAAAGATAGAGGAATTTCAAAAAGAAAAGCAGAGTCATGGTGGGATAAACAGGGCATGAATTCGGATGCAACACAAGAATTAAAAGATATTTTTGGTGTAGCAAAGGTGTTTACTCATCCAAAACCAGTCGAATTATTGTGTAATATTATTAAAATTGCATGTGCCAAGGAGGCCACAATTTTAGATTTTTTTGCTGGATCAGGAACTACAGCACAAGCAGTTTTGGAATTGAATGAGGAAGATGGAGGGCAGCGTAAGTTTATTCTCTGTACCAATAATGAAAATAATATTTGTGAAGAAATAACCTATCAAAGAATTAAAACGGTTATAACAGGAAAAAGACAAGATGGAAGTGAATACTCCGAAGGGATACCTGCAAACTTAAAATATTATCATACTGATTTTGTGCCTAAAAATGAGGAATATTTAGCAGATTCTTTGATGAATCATGTAACTGAAATGATTCAATTGGAACATGGAGTTAGAATTGATGATGATTCTTATATCATGATTATGAGTGATGAAGAGGCTGATGAATTGGAGAAGAAATGGAATGAATATACTGATATAAAAGCGATTTATGTTTCGCAGGATGTGTTGCTGACAGCATCGCAAGAGGCACTATTTGGAAGTGTTGATACCTACATCATACCCGATTATTATTTTAACTTTGAATTAAGAGAGGCAGGGGAATTATGGTAAAAGGGATAAAAGACTTTGAATTTCAGAATGATTGTGTTAATTTCCTGATTCAAAAGACGGTAGAACGAGATAGCAAGAAAGTGATTACTGTCAAGGCTCCCACCGGTGCGGGAAAGACAATTATTCTGATTAAATATATTGATGAATATTTGAACAATACAGATAATAATACAGCATTTGTTTGGCTATGTCCGGGTAAAGGAGACTTGGAAGAACAAAGTAAGGAACAAATGGAACGCATTACACCACAGAGAGATACGAGAAATTTATTGTATTCCTTACTAACTGGTTTCACGCCGGGAAGCATCACTTTTATCAATTGGGAACTTGTAACTAAGCGTGGAAATAATGCACTTAAGGATGGTGAGAGACAAAATCTGTTTGATAGAATTGCAGATGCCCACAAAGAGGGAACAAACTTTGTAGTTATCATTGATGAGGAACATACTAATAATACCAGCAAGGCGAATGATATTATAAATGCTTTTGCAGCAAAGAATATTATACGTGTGTCTGCGACAGCAAATAAAGTCAGTCATCAGGAGTATTATGAAATACCGGAAGATGAGGTTATAAATGCCGGACTGATTACACGTGCGATTTATGTGAATGAAGGTGTAGATGAGGATAAACAGATAGTAAATGATTATGACTATCTGCTTGATTTGGCAGATGAGAAGCGTAAAGAAATTGCAGAAAATTATAAGTTGGTAGGAGCTAATATACGTCCGCTTGTTTTGATTCAGTTTCCTGCCGGACAACCTGAAACAATTAAAGCTGTTGAGGAAAAACTGGAGTCCATGGGGTATACATATGACAATGGAATGGTTAATATTTGGATGAGTGATGACAAGATGGTGTCAGACGATTTAACCGCTTTAGATGGTACACCTGTATTTTTGCTTATGAAGCAAGCTATATCTACCGGATGGGATTGTCCTCGGGCAAAGATACTTGTTAAGTTGCGAGAAGGCGGAAGTGAGGAATTTCAGATTCAGACAATTGGGCGTATAAGAAGAATGCCGGAACGAAAGCATTATGGGATAAATGTTTTGGATTTTTGTTATTTGTATACGCTGGATACAAAGTATAAGGAAGGGTTATTATCCTCCTTGGATAAGGCATATCAGTTGCGGCGCTTATTTTTGAAAGATGAAGTAAAGGGTTTTTCGCTTACCAAAGAATTGCGTAATTTGGATTATGATGGCCTGGGCGAACGGGAAACGCTTCTAAAAGTACATGAATACTTTAAGAATACTTATTCTTTAACCGGGAATAAAGAAAATAACAAAGTTAATTTGGCAGGAGCGGGCTACAATTTTGATGAAGAAATTGATAGTCATATTTTGCGTGGGATTTTTCGTACAACGGAGGAATTGACAAAGCAGGATGCACAACGACAGATAGTGATGAAAACGCAGGTGAACACTCATACGTATGGTATATATTTATTACATGCGGTAGATGAAATTAAGAAGGTAACCGGTATGCAATCACAAAAGGTAAAAGCGATTCTGGAAAGAATGTTTCGTAAAGGAAAGAATAATAAATATAAATTCCTTGCATTAGATACGAATGCTTTTTATGCATTTATTATTAACAATACGCAGAAGTTAAAAATGGATTTTAAACATGTTACCAGTCAGATGAATGTTCAGCAATCCTTTGTTTTGGAACCTAAGACAGATAAGTTCACAATTCCGGAACAAGAGATGTATAAGTTCAGTGAAGTTAAGAAAGAACAAGAATTCCGTTTATATGCATATTGGAAATACACAACTGCATTTTGTACCGATAGAACACGATCTTTACCCGAGAGATTATTTGAGCGTTACTGCGAAAATAATCGTGAGGTGAAATGGTTTTACAAGAACGGAGATGTCGGGCAGCAGTATTTGTCAATCGTATATACAGATGCATTGCAGAAACAGTGGTTGTTTTATCCGGATTACATTGTACAAAAAGAAAACGGAGAAACATGGCTTATTGAAACAAAAGGTGGCGAGGCTTCCGGACACAGTAAGAATATTGATATGCAAATTGGTAATAAATTCTTAGCATTTAAACGATATGCTGAACAGTATGGTCTCAAATGGGGATTTGTAAGGGATGAAGATGAACAGTTGTATATTAATAATACCGAGTTTGCAGAAAGTATGGCAGATGAACATTGGGTAGCGATTGAGGAAGAGTTTTAATAATTATTTTGAACGATTGTTTGAATTAGAATATAGGAGGTGATTTTATCCCAATAGTTCGCCTATGGATGGCAGTTTACTGAATAATGTGAAATAATTATGTAAAATGATAGCATAATAATTTCGCAAGATTCAAAAAGGCAAGGAAGTAACGGAAGAAGAAATTGCAAAGAAGTTTAAGCTGTAAGTAATAGAAAGTGAGATGAGCATTTTGGAAAAAACTTTTGAGCTTTCACAATTTGATAAATACAGAGAAGACAACAGAAGAGAAGTGAAAAAAGCAAATGGTGGCTTGCCGGTTTCTTTGTGGGACACCTATTCTGCTTTTGCAAATTGCTATGGCGGTGTCATTATCCTAGGTGTCAAAGAAGAAAAAGACGGCAGTTGGAAAACTACTGGTCTTCAGAATGCGTCCAAGCTCCGAAAAGACTTCTGGGATACCATCAACAATTCTAAGAAAGTGAATATCAATCTCCTGTCGGAAGATGACGTAGAGATGTATGAAGTCGGTGACAATAAAGATGTCATTATGGTTATTTATGTGCCCATGGCGAAGCGTGAGCAGAAGCCGGTGTACATCAACAATGATATTTTTAATGGAACTTTCCGCCGTAATTATGAGGGCGATTATCATTGTACCAGATTGCAGGTAAAGACCATGCTCCGTGACCAGACCGAGCGCACCATGGATATGGAAGTGCTTGATAAGGTTCCGATGGAAGATTTGAATTATGATACCATTCATGGATATCGCAACAGTCATCGTTCTTTAAAAGAAGGACATCCCTTTGAGCGTCTGAGCGACCATGAGTATTTAAGAAGCATTGGTGCGGCTGCTATTTCAGAGGAAGATGGAAAGTTGCATCCTACGGCAGCAGGTATGCTGATGTTTGGGGATGAGTATAACATTGTACGTCACTTCCCAGAGTATTTCTTGGATTACAGAGAAGATCTAGATCCTGCCACTCGCTGGAGCGATAGATTGCAGTCAAGTTCCGGAGAATGGTCTGGAAATGTGTGTGACTTTTATTTTAGAGTTTATAACAAGATTATTAAAGACATTAAGGTACCTTTCAAAATGGTCGGTGGTGAGCGAATTGATGATACTCCGGTGCACAAGGCACTTCGTGAGGCTTTGGCAAACTGCTTGATTAATGCAGATTATCATGGCTTGCGTGGTGTTGTTATCCGGAAGGAACCGGACAAGCTTGTTTTAGCAAATCCTGGTTATGTTAGAACGGGTAAAAAGCAGATGCGTCTTGGCGGCGAATCCGATCCTCGAAATAAGGCTCTTATGAAAATGTTTAATCTTATCAATATCGGCGAACGTGCAGGAAGCGGTGTGCCGAATATTTTTAATGTTTGGGCAGATGAAGGCTGGGAAGAACCGGTAATTGAAGAGAGATTTGATCCGGATAGGACGGTATTGTCGCTTTCCTTCAAAAAAAGCGGCGATAAAAAAGCGGCGATAAAAAGCGGCGATAAAAAAGCGACGATAAAAACTGGCGATAAGAAGAAAATAAGTAAAACACAACTACAGCAAGAACAAATATTATCATATATGAAGCAAAATAATGAGTATAAGTTACAAGATTTTTGCGAGTTGCTTAATTTGAAAGAGAGTCGAATTAAAACAATAATAAGACCATTAATTGAGGCGGGTGTAATTATTTGTATTGGTGCAAATAAAGATAGACGTTATTTTAAAGAGAAGAAAAAATAATAAATGTGTTGTAAAGGTGAAGGTGTGAGATAATGACAAAAACTATTGGCAAAGCTTCGTTGGAGGCGGACGAAGAAGGCTTGGTTATACTTCAGTGTGATAGATGTAAGTCAAGGTTTAAAATGGAGTGTTCATATTTAAATGATGAATTGGAAGATAATGATATATGTTGTCCAATATGTGGCATATCAGAAAAATTAAATACATTTTGGCCGGAAGAGGTTGTTGAAGAAGCAAAAAAAATAGCTATTGCGGAGGCTGAAAGGATGCTTGTAGAGGCATTAAAAGGAATCAAATCAAAGCATATCAAAATTGAAACTAAGCCAGTACAAAGAGTTGATACAGATATCGCGTTTAAGAATAAAGATTATGATATGTTGCAAGTAAGAGTAAAATGTTGCGATAAGACAATTGGACTTATGTCCTCGGACATTACAGCTGGTTTTTATTGTCCGTATTGTGGGAGGATTATAAAATGAGAGATTATTCAAGTGAAGAAATTCAGAATATTTCAGCAAATTTTAGAAATGTTGCACGTAGGTTAAGCAGAACCGATTATTCGCAGTGTGATGCCAATTTGAAACGTTTTATGAGTGTTATTGATAATCAAGAACTTATAAGTGATTTTATTGAACAGCATAATATTTATGAGTTTGACATAAAAAAGATAATACAAGAAAGAGATTGGATTGGTCCCTTTGAGATTAGTCCAGTAATGGATGAAGAAATATCATTAGAATACCAAATGCTTAAGTATTCATTAGATTATTTTGGGGGCGATTTTACTAGGTTGTATGGGACACATATTTATACAAGTACGAAGTCTACTACAAATGATGAAATGCGAAAATTTATAGAACATATTATCGATCCACTTATAGACTTTATAAGTGAACATTTAAGAATGTGTTATGATAGAAAAGTTCGCGAAGAAGGGAAAAACCAACCTAATTTAGTTAATGGGATAACTGCAAATTATTCAACCATTGTGGTGGCAAATAGTATCGAAGGTAACATTAGCAATAACGTGGATATAAGCGAAGAGGTCAAAAACGATGCAATAGATTTGATAAATTCAATAAAAGAAATAATTTCAGTAGACGGAAATGAAGCTGAAGAGGGTATATTGGAGGTTTTAAAACAAATCGAATTGGATATAAATGCAAATAATAAACCGAAGAAGGGATTTCTTGTGGCATTGAAAAGTATATGCGGAGGAAGTGCAGCAGTTATTACATTGATAAATTCATTGATGAAATTGTTGGGATTTGCGTGAGTGAAAGTACGGTGCGTTTGATATAAAATAAGTACTAAGGAGAAATGCGAATGGATGTTTTAATGGTGAATAAACTCGCCGCAGTATCTATATGGGGAATATTGCCTGCTTTTTTGGCACTTATAGTGTTTCTGTGTACGATTATAATTAAGTGCATGAAAAAAGAAATATTATCTCCAGTGGAAGAATTCTGTGATAAAAATAAATTTCATAAAAGTGAAAAAATATATTCAAAGGTTGACTATTTATCTGAGATATATTTCTTTGTATGTTTCACCTTAGGAGTTATTCCGTTTGTAGCTTTATTTAATGTAAAATATGATTTGTACATTTATGAAATGATTAAGAAGGTAGAGGTAATAAGTAGTGTTGTAATTGGATTGACAGCAATTGCGATTACAATGTCAGTTGTTGTAATATTGTTTGACAAAAGATATTATATAGTTTTTTCGATTCGTGAAGTTTTACAAAAATATAAGTTTTCAGAATGCTTGATTATCGTTATTTCTTCTTGTATATTGGTATCAATAGCTACGTTAACATTACTAAATGAGAGAATAGATTCTTATTTCGATGTTGCAAGGTTTATGATACTTGAAATTGCTACTATATATAATGTTGTAGGTGTTACATATATACTGGGTGTAATTGTTAATATTATGTTTCTTGAACAAAAAAGTGAACTTAGTCTTTTGGGACAATTATACAGAAGATTTTGGTTGCATAGAATAGATACATTACATTTTAAATCTAAAAAGAATTGGAATAAAGATGCGGTGGAGATTAATGTAGAGTATTTGTTAGAACGATATATAAACGTATGTAAACGTAAAAAAATTGTCAGTATTACAAGTGTTGAGTTTGCGACAACGATGGATTGCTATAAGGAAAAGTGGTATGGCAGAGCTAGAAATAAATTTATTCGAATGATGTTATTTCTTCTTTTTGTAAGCCTCATTATTGATGTGATGGTATTGAAAGAGAATTGTGTGTGGATAATTGTTCTTAATATAATAGTAACAGCCATTTCTATAATATTCGCATATACCAGCGTACAAAGTTTTCAGTTAGTTATAATGCGATTTTATTTGGATACTTGGGGGTATTATCTAAATACAAAGGATAATAAAGAACTATTTGTTCCAATGGTTGCTTTAAGAATGGATAATATCTACGACAAGTATATAATGAGAATGAATAGTTTGAATGCATTCTTTTATATTTGGATAAATCATGTTGATAAAAAGAAGCGTACTATAGGATATGAGTTTGAAGAGATGCTTCTAAGATTGGAGTCTATGGACAACCGGAATATGATAACATATTTTCCTGTCTTTACTATTGGATTTTTTCTTTTTGAAAAAAATATTAAAATCGAAAGAATAAAAGATTTATATAATGAAATGGTGGTGGAAGAAAATAAGCAGCATTCATTTGAAAGAATGATGCATAGTCAAATTTTTAATTTAACAAAAAATTTTAATGAGAAAGTGTTTGAATATAGGAAAGGGCTAAATAAATATTTGCAATGGATATCAGGATAAGGAGAATATGTTAATAATATAATTTGCATTTTCCGTTCGCCCACCTTGCCAGTAATCAATGAAGGTCGAACGAATTTCGCAAAGAATCAATTTACATTCCAGTTCGTCCATGCTACAATATCTCCAAGGTGGACGAAAATGGTGTCGTACGGGCGCGGACAAAAGGGTGTAATACATAGGGAATTTTCCCGAATCCGTGATACGAATCTGCAACATTTTCCCCGGAAAAAGCAAAAATAATAGGTAAAATACCCATAAAATGAGTCACAAAACGGCAAAATCCGTAATAAATAAGTTTCTAAACAAAGTCTAATCAGACCGTGAGGGTGGTAGAACTGTAGGTTCAGGAAGAGTTGCAACTATCATCGAGTAATCGCTGATAAACCGCATAAATAAGGGATTTTCAGACCTTCGAGGTTCGCCCTCGGAGGTCTTTTTTTCTGCTTAAAAATGGGTTTTGACCCTATTTTGACCCTAATTTAGAGCAAAAAGTGAGCTTTGACCCTACAAATGACATAAAAAGTTATAGGGAAAAGATCAAAAAATTGTGGGAATGTTGTATGTAGATTTATAAAAATAAAGCAGAGGTTATTGATTATAAAATAGCTGTGACTAAACTCTGCGAATAAATACAATATAAGAGGTTGCGAAAAGGTCAGATAAATAGTAGTATAAAATGATAAAACATATTAATAAAGCATCGTGAGCAACTCTGTCTTATTAAGTGCGAGGGTTAATCTATACTATTAAAAGTACAGGATTGTCTTGAAAGATAATCAAATAAAACATATAATATAAAATACCATCTGAATATAGAAAATAAATGATTAAGTGTGATTGTATAATTGGAGGAAAAAAAATGGAATTTGTTCAAGCCCAGTTTTCTTTAAAATTTGAACCACAAATTCGTATTAGAAGAAATGCTAATCAAATAGAAGATTTCTTGGAAGAATATTATGGAGCACCTCAAACAATGCCAATACCTGATGAGTTTGCGGCAGAAGCACCAAGGATTATATTAAATTCAAAGAATGGTCATAGTCAAGTGAGTTTTTCGCAAATATCGGTTGATTTTACAGTAAATTTTGATAGCGATTTTAAAAATGACTTTGGTTTAACAAAAGAATATATATTAAAACGTATAGATATATTAAAAAAATTGTTAAAAGAAATTGACATATCTAATTATTATTTTTGCGGAATAACTTATAATGTTCATTTGGATACAAAGGGAAATAACAATACTGAGTATATAAAGAAGATTTTGGGTAATAGGGCAGAAAAAGAAAATAACATCTACGAAGCAATGCAAAAGATAGCTGTTGTAGTGGAAGATAAATTTTTTATTAATCAACAAATCGGTACTTATAAAGAATATCAGGGAAATGGAAATGTAATTCCGAATTTGGTTAATTTCCGTAATAGTAAATTGGTAGAAGAAGGCGTAAACCTTTCTTTAGATATAAATAATAGATATCAATATTTATACACGGGAAAAGAGACAAATATAGAAAATTTGGACGAATTAATAGCTAAATTGTACGAATTAATAGAGCAAAAACTTAAGGAATGGAGTTGATATTATGTTGCATCAGTCATATGGTATAAAAAGAATATCAAGTATTAGTGTAGGGATTATGACATTTCTTAGTATAGCATCTGTGTCATCAAATGCATTAAATACAAGTGTTACAGCTGGGGTAAACAATGTATATGCTTATGAAGGTGTTGCGCTTGTAAATGATAATGAAGGTACCATGTGTGTTTCGACATCAATTCCAACAGAAAGTGATAAACATATTAAAAATATTGATGAGATAGATATCATAAATGCTAGAAGCAAGAGAAAAGTTGAATTAGAAGTTACAAAGGTTAGTAAACATATTTCACAATTTGATTTTGAAGATGAATACGAGGAGATATAATGGAATACCCATGGTATGAATTGATTGAAAAATCTACAGAAATAACACAGGGCGACATATTGAAAAATTGTCCGGTACCTAAATTGCAAGATGTGAGTAAAATTGAAGAAGGGGATAAATTAAAAGCAGAAATAGAATTTGTTGATGGGATTATTTTAACACAAGCATGTGATATTGCTAATAGGAAAGTTGACAACATAATCATGTGTAGTATTACTTCAAAAACAAATTTTGAGATGCTACAAACAAATATGGGAAAGTCAAATAAGGACATAAAAGGTAGTATTAAGTCTATAATAAAAGGACAGCAAAATGCATATCATATTATAAATAATTATAAATCGGAAGAATTTACAGAAGACTATTATATTATAAATTTTAAAGATATATTTAGTGTTCCGATTGAATTAGCTGAGACTATAGCTCAGAAAAATGGTAAGAGATTGAGATTATGTCCTCCATATAGAGAACATTTATCTCAAGCGTTTGCAAGATATTTCATGAGAGTGGGATTGCCTATAAATATACATATGGAATAAAAAAGTCATATAATTTGATAACGCCATGATAAAAATTCTAAAACATATATGGACATGGTGGTAAAGTTGGATTTTCTCCTACAAACGATGTGATAAGGCATTGGGAGAAGTTCTAAAAATATGGTATTATTGATAGAATATCATAAAATCTACTACTGATAGATGTTAGCCCACATATTTTTTGATTACAAGAGTAACCGTTCAGTTTGTGAGTCTGGGGCGGTTACTTTTGTGGTTTATTACTATCTTTACCGAATATGTATCCGGCACATAAGCAGGTGATGCCAAAGCCCACGACTGCACTCTTCCGGGTATTTTTTTGTTTATCGATTAGCAGCAATATTGACAATGAAATTACCGGTATGTTATTTTGTAGTTGTAAACAATTGGGTGGCTTATAAGCCCTGTGCAGCAGAAAAGGAGATATCAATGAAGAAAATCTTGATTACCGGTGGAACCACATTTGTCAGTAAGTATGTAGCAAAGTATTTTGTAGAGCATGGATATGAGGTCTATGTAGTGAATCGTAATTCAAAACCGCAGGTTAAGGGCGTGACGCTGATTGAAAGCGACAGGCATAATTTAGGGGATAAGCTGAAGAATCTGCATTTTGATGTTGTTGCCGACATAACCGCTTATGATGCACAAGACATAATTGATTTACATAATTCGCTGGACTCTTTTGATCAATATATAATGATCAGTTCCAGTGCGGTATATCCGGAGTATGGTGTACAGCCATTTCCTGAGGATTCTGAAAGAGCAGTAAATAAATTCTGGGGAAAATATGGAACAGATAAGATCGAAGCAGAAAATGCACTGTTGGAGAGAGTCCCGGATGCTTATATTTTAAGGCCGCCATATTTATATGGTTCTATGGACAACGTCTATCGGGAAGCGTTTGTATTTGACTGTGCAATGGCAGACAGAAAATTTTATTTGCCGGAAGCCGGTGAGATGAAATTACAGTTTTTCCATGTGGAAGATTTGTGCAGGCTGATGGAAATAATAATTACAAAGTGCCCAACGGATCATATTTTGAATGTCGGAAATGAAAAGGCAATATCGATAAGAGACTGGGTTATCAAATGTTATGCCTGCTTTGATAAAGTGCCGGAATTCGTATCTGTACCGGAGACAGTAGAGCAGAGAAATTATTTCAGCTTTTATAATTATGAATACTGTCTTGATGTGACCCGGCAGAAGAAGATATATTCGGAGACGATGTCAATGGATGCCGGGTTACAGGAGGCTGCAAATTGGTATATAGAGCATGAAGGTGAGGTAAACAAGAAGCCATATTGGGAGTATATTGATACCAATTTGGTATAAAGGTAATTGACATAAAAAGATGACAAGCATGTGTATCAGGAAGGAAATTACGATGAAAATAATAGAAGTAACGGATCTGAACCGTCCGGAACTGGCGGTTTATGCGGAGCTTTCGGAACGGCAGCTTGCAACAATCTATGAACCGAAGGAAGGATTGTTTATTACCGAGAGTCCGAAGGTGATCGGGCGGGCGTTAGATGGTGGATATGAACCGGTGTCTTTTCTGGCAGAAAAGGGACAGCTTGCAGAGGCTGAGGAGATTCTGGATCGGATGGAGGATGTCCCAATCTATGTTGCACTGGATGAGATATTGACGAAGCTTACCGGTTATCATCTGACAAGGGGGCTCTGGTGCGCGATGCGCCGCAGGACATTGCCAACGATAGAGGAGGTATGTCAGGGAGCGAAGCGGATCGCTATTTTGGAAGAAGTGGTCAATCCGACAAATGTGGGAGCATTGTTCCGCTGTGCCGCAGCACTTGGTATGGATGCAGTGATATTGACCGGTGGCTGCAGTGATCCTCTTTACAGACGTGCAAGTCGTGTGAGTATGGGAACAGTATTCCAGATTCCGTGGACAATGTTGTCAAAGAAGGATGGTGTCTGGCCGGAGCAGGCAATGAAGACATTGAAAGAAATGGGCTTTAAGACGGCGGCAATGGCACTCCGAGAAGATAGTGTAGGAATTGATGATCCGCAGTTAAATAGTGAGGAAAAGCTGGCAATTGTGCTCGGTACAGAGGGCGATGGGCTGGCCGGAGATACGATAGCTGACTGCGATTATACGGTTATGATTCCGATGGCACATGGTGTAGATTCACTTAACGTAGCGGCGGCAGGAGCGGTAGCTTTCTGGCAGCTGGGACATCAGCGGCAGGAGTAGTATCCGTTTGTAAAGATTGTGCGTCGACGACAGGAAAGGGTGGTCTTCTGGCAGTTGAGATACTGCTGACAGGAATAAATAGTATTCATCTGGAAAGTTATAGCATCAGTCGCAGAAAGGAGCAGCCCGCAAGAAAACATGCGGGGAATATATTGATGCCGATTTGGTAAAATAATAAATTGACAAATAATAAGATGGCAGTATAATGATTGGTAGCGCTGAATTGGTGCTACCAATTTCTTTTATATGAAAAAATAAAGTTCAAACGAAAAAGGATAAAAAATGTAGAGAGGATATTTGAATGAAGTATATTAGACAGTTTTTAATCATTCTTGCAATTTCATTTATCGGGGAACTGCTCAAATATGTATTACCTTTGCCGATTCCTGCCAGTATTTATGGAATGGCGATTTTATTTGTATGCCTGATGACTGGATGGATCAAGTTAGAAGCAGTGAAAGAGACAGGGAAATTTTTAATTGAGATCATGCCATTGATGTTCATTCCTGCCGGTGTTGGTCTGATGGTTAGCTGGGGAACGCTGAAGCCGGTGCTGATTCCGGTATGTGTGATCACGGTCGTTACGATCATTACGGTTATGGCGATGACAGGCAGACTGTCACAGTGGATCATCAGAAAGGATAGGAAGAAAGAGGAACAAGAGGATGCATGATTTTTTTGAAAACTCCCTGTTTGCGGGAGTTACACTTAGCCTGATCTCATATTTGATCGGGTCAATATTAAAGAAAAAATTCAAACTGGGAATATTTAATCCGTTACTGATTTCGATTGTAGTTACCATCCTGGTACTGGTTGTGAGCAGGGTGGATTATGATACTTATAATGAAGGCGCCCAATATTTAAGCTGGCTGTTGACCCCTGCAACCGTATGTCTGGCGATCCCGCTCTATGAACAGTGGGAACTGCTGAAGCATAACTGTAAGGCGGTTATGGCAGGTCTTGTTGCCGGTGTGGTGACAAGTCTTTGTACGGTGTTTGTATTGTCAAAGATCATGGGACTTACACATGAGGATTATGTAACGATGCTTCCGAAGTCTATCACGACTGCGATCGGTATGGGTGTTTCAGAAGAACTGGGTGGATATGTAACGATTACGGTTGCGGTTATTATCGTAACGGGTGTTCTTGGAAATATATTTGGTGAATTAGTGTGCAAGATTTTTCGAATCACCGAACCGATATCTAAAGGGCTGGCATTTGGATCTGCATCTCATGCGATCGGAACGGCAAAGGCAATCGAGATCGGTGAAGTGGAAGGTGCAATGAGCAGTCTGGCGATTGCGGTTTCCGGTATTCTTACGGTTGTGCTTTCGTCGGTATTTGCGCATTTTATGTAGTTATATACGCCGCATTATAAAATGCAAGGGTTTATTTCAAATTTACAGATCAGATATCAAAATATAGAAATAACGAAATTTATTGATAGTCAGGGAGACGAGTATGGAAAAACAACATGTTACATCAGAATATGAAAAAGCAATTCAATATATTTACAGCCTGATGCAGGATGGAACCTTGCAGAACGGAAGCAAGCTTCCAACCGAACGTACGATAGCGGAGACGTTAGGAATCGGAAGAAATTCGACCAGGGAGGCACTCAGTATCCTGCATGGTATGGGAATGATCGAACGCGTACAGGGATCGGGAAATTATATATCAAAAAATGCCGGAGAGTCGATCCGTCAGATGCTTATGATGATGCTGGCACTTGGCAGTATCACGAAATCCGAGGTCTGTGAGTTCCGTTGTACAATGGAAAAGTCTGTATGCAGTATGCTGATCGAGAAAGGAATACCATTTGAGTGTCAGGTGCTTCTGGAGGATAATCTGGCAAGGATGGAGCAGGCGGATGGTTCCGAACTGGTTAGCGTGGATAAGGAATTTCATGAATTGCTGATCTGGGCAACAGAGAATGAACTATTTTCGATGATCATGGAGGCGGTTATGATCGTTTATCGGGAATGGATCGATCTGGTGCTGCACCGTGTGAATACAAAAGAAAAGGCAAACTTGCTTAATTATCACAAGCAGATCTATAATAGTGTATTAGAACGTGATGAAGCAGCCATGAAAGCGGCGGTAGACGGGCATTATCATCTGATTAGCCAGATGCTTGCATTGTAGGTGAGTAGAGGTAATATATAAGAAGGAGGTAAGAGAGTATGATCGTAACACTTGGAAGACAATGTGGATGTGCCGGAGATGAAGTTGGAAAAAAATTATCGGAGCTGTTAGGGATTCCCTTTTATACGAAGCCAGAACTGATCGCGCTTGCAAAAGAAAAGAAAATTTATGAAAAGTATCCAATGTATTTTGGTGAGCAGCCGGTAAATGCGATGATCAGTTCGGTTGCGGATGATTTCTGTCCGAAGAATCAGTATGATACACCGAAACGGGCATTGTCAGCAATGTTTGGCGGACAGAGTTTTATCATTATAGGACGTGCTTCGAATTATGCCTACCGGGATGATAAGGATGCTGTCCGGGTGTTTCTGTGCGGAGATAAGAAGCAGCGGGCGTATCATATCGCGGGAAAGCATAAGATCTCGGAGCGAAAGGCTATAGCGCTTGTTGAAAAGACAGATGAGAAACGGCGTGGTTATCACAGATATTATACCGGAGAAGAATGGGGCTATGCAGAGAATTATGATCTGTGTATAGACGCGGTACGACTGGGTGTTGATAAGACGGCGGAATTGATCGCAGACTATGTAAAGCAAGTCGGAGGAAGATAAATGACAACGAGAGAAGAAGCGCTGGCATATGGACTGTCTTTTCCTGATACATATCAGCAGGCGCCATTTCATGATCCAAACTGGCAACTGGTGCGTGTGAAAGGAAGCAAGAAGGTATTCCTGTGGACATATGAGAGAGACGGATATATTAATCTGAATGTAAAGGTCGATCCGGAATGGCGGGATTTCTGGCGGAGCGCATTTGACGCGGTGATACCGGGCTGGCATCAGAATAAGGAGCACTGGAATACGATCATTCTGGATGGAAGTATTCCGGATCAGGATGTGAAACGGATGATCGCAGAGAGTTATGATCTGGTGACAACCAGTCCATCAAAGAGAATCTATGAGGCGGTGAAAAAGATTCCTGCCGGAAAGGTTGCAACCTATGGTCAGATCGCGGAGCTTGCCGGGGATAAGAAGATGGCGCGTGCAGTGGGAAACGCGCTTCATAAGAATCCGGATCCGGAGCACATTCCCTGCTTTCGTGTGGTAAATGCAAAGGGTGAATTATCTGGAGCATTTGCATTTGGCGGAAAGAATGTACAGGCAGATCGATTGACGGCAGATGGAGTTACAGTTGTCGATGGACGGGTGGATATGGAGAGATTTGGAATAAAGATCTTAGATGGAGAAATCATATAAAAATATAAAGTGAAAAATGATTTATATGCAGGAAATGATCGTTCAAATACAAAGGTTATTTGAAACAGAAAACAAGTCATTTTTGCAAGACTACTGTACAGGCAAGGGGGCGGCAGTATATAATATATCCGTAATTCCAACATGGGGATTTAAATGAGGTTTGGGATACATATATAACCAGAGACTTGTCGGGGGCGATAGTCTCTGGTTTTTTTGTTTGGGATGCATATTTTACGGAGTGGAAGTTAATTATTTTGTAATTCCGTTTGAATGTGTAAGATTTGTAGGCAATTCTTTATTTGAAAGGAAATAAAAATGTCAGAATATCAGTATGTAGAGCATGAATTTGCTCCGGTATATAATGAAGAATCACAGGTGCTGGTTCTTGGCAGTCTGCCATCAGTGAAATCCAGAGAGCAGGGCTTCTACTACGGACATCCGAGAAACCGTTTTTGGAAGGTTGTGGCAGCTGTACTTGGTGTACCGGAACCCTTGACGATAGAAGAGAAAAAACGGATGCTGCTTGCCGGTCATGTGGCGGTCTATGATGTGATCCGGGCTTGTGAGATCATCGGTTCCAGTGACAGCAGTATCCGAAATGTTGTTCCTGCAGATATTAAAAGCATTGTAGCACATACACCGATCCGGGCAGTTTTTACAAATGGTAAGACTGCCGGCAGATTATACAAAAAATATCAGGCAGAACATATCGCTCTTCCGATGATCGAGCTGCCATCGACAAGCCCGGCAAATGCAGCGTTCTCGTTGGAACAACTGGAAGAAATATGGAAATCGGAGATTGATAAATATTTGTAAAAGTATTTTACAATAGTGACGCTGACATATAAAAAGAACAGTATTTTACATTAATTATACACAACTTTACAGATTCATCAGATGATTTTACCTGCGTATGATAGTGGGCGTTTTTTCTAATTGATAAACTTATGTCATAAAAAGTAATGATGAACGAAAGAGAGAAAGAAAATGAATGAAAATGTGATCGAACAGCCGGTTGCAGCTATGTATATGGTATCCAAAGAATTGAATCGTCTGGCAGGTTTTACGACAGAAATGTTGTTTAGTCTTAAATCAACAATTATGAGTAATCGATCCGAAGAAAGTCAACAGAAGTTTACAGAGAAGCTTCAATATGAAACAGTTCCTTCTGCAGGGCTTTTCTCATACCCTGAATTATATAGATTGTTTTTTCGCTTGACCGGTCTCTGTATGTTACAGTTGGCCGGCCGTTTTTTTGTATGATATACTGCATCCAGATCAGAATTTTGCGTGTAAAATATAAGATGATGGCATGAGAACGTCTTGCGTAATAAAGGTATAGAATTTTCTCATGCCATTAGTTTATTTTTCTCATGCCATTAGTTTATTTTTAATTTTACAAAATTCTGGTGGGTGTGGTATAGTAAGGATAACTTTTTTTCTGATGAACAATAGACGTGGAGGTTACAAGGAAATGTCTCAGATAACGAAACGTGCGTTGGAAGCATCACTGAAGAAGCTTCTTACAAAGAAACCGCTTGATAAGATAACGATAACGGATATCACGGAAGACTGCGGCATCAACCGAATGACATTTTACTATCATTTTAAAGATATCTATGATCTGGTAGAGTGGGTGTGTGTGGAGGATGCAACGAGGATACTGGGTGAGAATAAAACCTATGATACCTGGCAGGAAGGCTTCCTTCGTATCTTTGAAGCGGTGAGCGAGAATAAGACATTTATGATGAATGCATATCATTCGATCAGCAGAGATCAGGTAGAAAAATATCTGTACAGTCTGACGTATGATCTGATGATCAAGGTCATCGAAGATAAGGCGAAGGACATGCAGGTGCGGGATGAAGATAAGAAGTTCATTGCTGATTTTTACAAATGCTCCTTTGTCGGTGTGTTGCTTGAATGGATTGAGAATGGCATGAAGCAGAATCCACATGTGATCGTGGATAAGATGGGACTGGTGATGCATGATAATATTACCAGAGCACTGGAAGCATTTCGGACGGATGCCTTTCACAAAAAAACAGAGAGCTGACAGATACATTGAAAAAACAATGTGTCTTATTTTTCAGACCGGTTATCCCATCAAAACAGGGGAAATGATAAAATTTTAGACAGAACAAGTACCGTGAATATATTTTTATCACGGTACTTTTTTTGTTTATTGAGGGCAAAAACGGGGAATCTTATAATAAAGACAGTTTTTGAGATAACCGGTCTGTTTGCGGGCAGGCTGTATAGATTGGAGGTAATTCGTATGTATTACGCAAGTGGAAATTATGAAGCATTTGCCAGACCGAAGAAGCCGGCGGGTGTGGATCAGAAATCGGCATATATTATAGGTTCGGGACTTGGTGCATTGGCGGCAGCCTGTTTTCTGGTAAGGGATGGACAGATGAAAGGCTCACATGTGCACATTCTGGAGAAAGACCCGATTCCGGGCGGTGCATGTGATGGTTATCAGTACAGCGATATCGGCTATGTTATGCGTGGCGGACGTGAGATGGATAACCATTTTGAGTGTATGTGGGATCTGTTCCGTTCGATTCCGTCCATCGAGACAGAGGGTGTCAGTGTACTGGATGAGTATTACTGGCTGAATAAGGCAGATCCAAACTATTCTTTGTGTCGGGCAACTGAGAATCGGGGGCAGGATGCACATACCGATAAGAAGTTCGGATTGTCCGATAAGGGTGCAATGGAGATCATGAAGCTGTTCTTTACCCCGGATGAAGAATTATATAATAAACGGATCGATGAGTATTTTGATGAAGAAGTGCTTAATTCTAATTTCTGGATGTACTGGCGGACGATGTTTGCATTTGAGAACTGGCATTCTGCACTTGAGATGAAGCTCTATATTAAGCGTTTTATCCATCATGTCGGAGGACTGCCGGATTTCACGGCACTTCGTTTTACCAAATATAACCAGTATGAGTCCATGATTCTTCCGATGGTAAAATATCTGGAATCATTCGGTGTGGTGTTCCATTATAATACCAAGGTTATAAATGTGGAATTCGAGATCGAAGCAGGAAGAAAGCTGGCAAAGAAGATTGATATTATCCGTGACGGTGAAGCAGATGCGATCGATCTGACCGAGAATGATCTGGTATTTATCACAAATGGCGGCTGCGTGGAGAATTCTTCATACGGAAGTCAGAACAAACCGGCTGAATTCAAGACCGAGATCCGTGAGGGTGGCGGATGGGATATGTGGAGGAAGATCGCAGCACAGGATCCATCCTTTGGACATCCGGACAAATTCTGCTACGATCCGGAGCAGTCAAACTGGATGAGCGCAACGGTGACGACATTAGATGAAAAGATTCTCCCGTATATTAAGAAGATCTGTAAGAGAGATCCGCTCTCAGGCAAGGTAGTTACAGGTGGTATTGTGACTGCGAGAGATTCCGAATGGCTGCTTTCCTGGACGATCAATCGTCAGCCGCAGTTCCGTAATCAGCCAAAGGGACAGGTGCTTGTATGGGTATATGGCTTATTCTCGAATAAACCGGGTGATTATGTAAAGAAGACCATGCGGGAATGCACCGGTAAGGAGATCTGCGAGGAATGGCTCTATCATATCGGGGTACCGGAGGAGGAAATACCGGAGCTTGCCGAACACAGCGCAAATACGGTGCCGGTTATGATGCCATATATCACGGCATTTTTTATGCCGCGTGAGAAGGGCGACCGTCCGGATGTCGTACCGGAGGGAGCGGTCAATTTTGCATTCCTTGGACAGTTTGCCGAGACAGCAAGAGATACGATATTTACAACCGAGTATTCGATCCGGACAGGTATGGAAGCAGTATATACTTTGTTGAATATCGATCGTGGTGTGCCGGAGGTCTGGGGCAGTGTCTATGATGTCCGCGACCTGTTAAATGCGACAGTGGCGATCCGGGATGGAAGAAAGATCACAGATATGAAGCTTGGTCTGAAAGAAAAGATCGCGATGAAAGAGCTTTTAAAGGCGGTAGAAGGAACCGATGTCGAGAAACTGCTGCGGGAGCATGGAGCGATATAGGAACAAGACCTGCGCAAAGAAAGTATTACGAGAATAGAATGAAAAAGTAGCAAAAAGCATCTGCCGGAGCATGGATGATAGAAATTCATGACGGGTGGATGCTTTTATTTATATATAGTGATATAATATTAATATCTATAACACTTGCATATGTAAGGAAAATAAAAGGAGGAAGGCGAATGAAAAATCTATTCAAAAAAACATTGTTAGCAATTACTGCGATCCTGTTGTGTGGAATGTTATATGTGACAGGCTCCAGTGTGAGTCTGGCGGCGACGGATGCTGAATCAGCACAGGAAACAGGAGAAAATGCAGAGCTGACAGGAGCGGCATCAGGTGTCAGACACGTTGCTGCAAGGGGAATGTATCATTCAGGTGATTTTATTTATTTTAAATCATCGAAAGGAATACTTGCTTATAATCTAAAAAAGCATACTGCCCGCTATGTGGTAAAGGGTGAAGGTATAGGCAGTTTTTTGGTAAACAAGGGTTATCTGTATTACAATGTGAATAAAAAAGCTGACTGGGGCATTTACAAAATAAAAACAACCGGAAGTTCCAAACAAAAGCGGTTATGTAAAGATGGAAATTTAGGCTTTATCCGGAACAATCGTCTTTATTATGGTCATTCCGGTTTATGTTCTATGAAACTGGACGGAACTGATAAGAAGCGTCACATGAGGGTAAAAGATGATGCAAATGGAAAGGTGTTCTATTATAAAGGCAATTATTATTACAGCGTATTTCCGTATTTAACTGAGTCGTACTCAGTTGATTCAAAATTTAAACATAAAAAGAAATATAAGCCCGGAAATGACAAGGTGAACGCTGCATTTGTCAGAGCCTTTGATGATATGCAGTATAACGAGAGCCTGACTGTGAGAGGATATCAGTATGGGACCTTGATTAAAAATGGAAAAAGCTCAAATTCCATTTATAAATATGCAGATTCTTATTATGGAAAAAGTACAGGAAAACGAAATAAAAAGATCTATCAGTCATCCAAAAAGAAGCTGCGTGTGTTGGCTGCGTGTCCGGGATATATTATGATCGCAGAAAGTAATAAGGATGCATCATATGAAAATGGAACTGTAAAGATCATAAATGAGAAGGGAAAAGTCCTTGCAACATTAAAAAAGAGTCAGAAATAAATATAAAATATGTAAAATAATAAAATGCTCTGGCAGAGGTGTGGGTTGCCAGAGCATTTTTGTGACCAACGGTCAGTATAAACATTTGTGTGAAGAAAGCTGACTGTTGTCACATTTGTCAGAGAATCCAGAAAAGAATCCTCGTAGCTGGAAGGACTGCCACATAGCAGATTCCGTGTTTGGTTGTGTTTAGAGATGTGTATTATTATTTATTAAACAAGTGCTTCACCAAGTGCGGTACAATCAGCAAGACCTGCTTCATCCGGTGTTTCATGGCAGATCAGTGGAGCTGCTGCAAATACAACGCCATCAGCCTGACACTGGGCTTCCCAGGTATCCATCCATTCGCCGCTTCCCCAGCCGTAAGAACCGAAGATGGCGATCTTCTTGCCGTTTAATGCCGGTTCGCATTCTGCAAACATTGGCTCGAATTCGCTTTCTTCCAGGACTTCAGCACCCATGGCCGGACATCCGAATGCAACAGCGTCATAGCTGTCTAACATGGAAGCTGTAAATTCTGCAGATGTTAAAAGATCACAATCTGCTCCTTTTGCTTTTGCACCATCAGCAACAGCCTGTGCCATTAATGCTGTGTTACCTGTGCCACTCCAATATACAACTGCAACCTTACTCATAGTAGGTTCCTCCTTATAATTCATGTATTTTATATTTAGAGATCTCTGCATTGGAAATATATGCAGAAATCTCCTATATTCATTTTTGTTATGTGAACGTCGTTTGCATAAATAATTATTTTACTATGCGGATGCAATTTTCTAAATACTTATACAGCAACTGTCAGCTGCCAGATCGTTCGTCCCTGATGCCAGAGATCTGCATAGATCTCCCGGCATTTTTTAAATTTTGCAAATGTTTTCTGAGCCTCACCCAGATCACCATATACCTTCCAGTCTCCCATGCCCTTACAGTTGCTTCCGTGGTTCTTGATAAATCCAAGAACATCCTGTAACGGATAACCGAGGAATACACCGATCTCATGAGGAAATTCCGTTGATGCCTGAAGCCTTATACGTAGCTCGGCGAGCAGCTGGTCGACCGTGCCGGACGGATATCCGATGTTCAAAAGAAAGACATTGATCTCCGGTCTTGACAGTTCACGGATCATGGCTTCCGGTCTGTAGACATAGATCAGAGCAGTGTCAGTATTTTCCCGCAGGATCGTTATGCGGATTCCTTTTTTCTGAAATTGTGCATCCCAGACAGCCACACTTTCGTATAATTCTTCTTCGGAAGAAAAACGATAAAGAAACAGGCTGGCAGGTTTTAAGGACGCCAATGTAGGCGAACAATGTGTGATCAAATATTCTTCAAACATAATCACAAACTCCTTTTTGCATCGATTCCGACAAATATTCTGCAATATTCAAAAAACCTAAAGCTATATGCAGTGCTGGTACGCTCGTATCAAAGCAACGTTGCATATCAAATTTTAGTATGCACCGTAACTCTGTAAATCATTCAATCTACTGGTTAGACATATCTAACTCATGGGTGCATTATACGGTCTGATCCTGTAAAAATCAAGCGAAAAATGTGATAGAAATTCTCAATAAATTCGACCGTTTTTTGTTGACGGAAAAGGCTTCTGCATGGTATTTTTATAAATAGTTAGCAGAAACTAACCAAAAATCTTGTGAATAAATCGTGTGACTCCATTCTATATGCATCCCTGACTGCTGAAAACAGGGCATGCACCCGGATGCAATGACGGATCCGGGACAGAAGCTGTCACCAGAAAGAAGGATCAAAGCATGATGAATTATTTAGAAATCGAAAAAGTAATTGGACGAGAGATTATTGACTCAAGAGGAAATCCTACAGTAGAAGCAGAAGTTATTCTTGCAGATGGTACAGTCGGACGTGGCGCAGCTCCAAGTGGTGCATCAACAGGTGAGTTTGAAGCACTGGAGCTTCGTGATGGTGACAAGAACCGTTTTGGCGGTAAGGGTGTCCGGAAGGCAGTAGAGAATATCAATACAACGATCAATGATGTGTTAGTTGGAATGGATGCATCAGATACATATGCTGTTGACCAGGCAATGATCAAGGCAGACGGAACAAAGGACAAGTCAAATCTTGGTGCAAATGCAATCCTTGCTGTATCAATTGCAGCAGCAAGAGCAGCAGCTATTTCACTGGATGTACCTTTATATCGTTTCTTAGGCGGTGTAAGCGGCAACAGACTTCCGGTTCCTATGATGAATATTATCAATGGTGGATGCCATGCATTATCATCCGGTCTGGATGTTCAGGAGTTCATGATCATGCCGGTTGGCGCTCCTTCATTTAAAGAGTGTCTCAGATGGTGTGCAGAAGTATTCCATGCACTTCAGGCAATCTTAAAGGAAAGAGGACTTGCTACATCAGTTGGTGATGAAGGTGGATTTGCACCTGCACTTGCATCTGATGAAGAAGCAATCGAGATAATTCTCGAAGCAGTAAAGAAAGCAGGATATGAACCGGGTAAGGACTTCAAGATCGCTATGGATGCAGCTTCATCCGAGTGGAAGACAGGTAAGGTTGGCGAGTACAAGCTGCCAAAGGCCGGTACAGTATATACATCAGAGGAGCTGATCGCTCACTGGAAGAGACTGGTTGAGAAGTACCCGATCATCTCCATCGAAGATGGTCTGGACGAAGAAGACTGGGAAGGCTGGAAGAAGCTTACAGCAGAGCTTGGCGACAAGGTTCAGTTAGTTGGTGACGACCTTTTCGTTACAAATACAGAGAGACTTGCAAAGGGTATCGAACTTGGCTGTGGTAACAGTATCCTGATCAAGTTAAACCAGATCGGTTCTGTATCAGAGACACTGGAAGCAATCAAGATGGCTCACAAGGCTGGATACACAGCTATCTCATCGCACAGATCCGGTGAGACAGCAGATACAACGATCGCAGATCTTGCAGTTGCTTTAAATACTTGCCAGATCAAGACCGGCGCACCATCCAGATCCGAGCGTGTAGCTAAGTACAATCAGCTCTTAAGAATTGAAGAAGAGCTCGGTGCTTCAGCTGTATATCCTGGGATGAAAGCCTTCAATGTAAAATAATTATTGTCATATATTTTCCTCAAAAAAATATGAATAAATGCTATGGGAGACGTAAGCTTTGCGTCTCCCATATTTTATATGTAAAATAAGACCTGTAAGTAGAGTTTTTCATTGCTGGGTGGTATAATTTTAAACAAGTCATATTATGTTGAAAAGATTCGATGGTTGTGATTACAATCATCGGATCAGGATTATGGGAGGTCATATGAGTCGAATACTGATCATAATAGCAGTCTTGCCGGCATTGGTCCTGCTTGGCTTTATATATATGAGAGACCGGAAAGAGAAGCCGCCGGTCAAATTAATGGTATTGCTTCTGGCACTTGGTGCAGGTACGATCATTCCGGCAGCGATCGCAGAATTTATCGGGCAGTTAATCGTTGCACAGACAGATACGGATCATCAGACGATGCTGCTGGTGCTCTGCTTTCTGGTGATTGGAATTGTGGAGGAGCTTGGAAAATATCTGGTAACGGTCTGCACTACATGGAAAAGCAGAGAATTTCAGCACAGCTATGATGGAGTTATTTATATGGTCTGTGCATCGCTTGGCTTTGCTATATTGGAAAATATCTTATATGTTGCTTCCGGCGGAATCGGAACGGGCATCCTCCGGGCATTTACCGCTATTCCACTTCATTGTACGGTAGGTGTTATCATGGGTGCACTTTATGCGAAGGGAAGGGAAGCGGCATATGCAGGTGATCGCGCGGGGATGATCGGATTTATGGCATGGGCATATATCGTGCCGGTATTTATTCATGGCTTATATGACTATCTTGTGATGGCGGCATCGTATGGATATATTTCGGAGGCATGGGTATTCCTGATCCTTGGAGTGATGTATGTACTTTCAATTTTTCTGATCTTTTACTGTTCAGCGCATGACCGCAGAATTGACGGCAGACCGGAGACTGCAGATTATGGGATGTACCGTATGGATTTTCGCAGACCGGGCAGAGGATATTATTATCCAGATCAACCGGATTACCGGGCGGGTTATCCGGGCTATCCGGGTGGTGATGCGTATGGTCAGGCCGGAGGATATATGCAGAATACAAATTACAACCCATACAATGGTGGTTATACACAGGGGATGAATGCCAATGCAGGTCAATCAGCCTACGGCACAAATTCCGGGTATGAGGTAAAGGATGATTATAATCGAGGCAGCGCATATCCGACTAATATGGAGTACATGCAAAATACTGGTTATAACCCTCAAAACGGTTATATTGTGAATAGAGCATATATGCAAAATGGCGGCTACATGGGAAATGTAACATATCCGCAAACTGGAGTGAATCCATATCGGCAGCAGGAGAATCCCGGATCACAGAATTATCCACAGAGTTATACGTCGAATGGCACTGGTACGGATTATGGCATGACAGGGTACAACGGACAAGGACGGAAATAAGACAGGAATTGTGGCAGAAACGCTGAATATGCCGCACGTTTTGATGGAAGAGACATATGATGAATATATAGGAATCCATATAGCAGGAACATTTGCCAGGGGGTGAAATGATGAGATTTCACAACATACCGGTCCGCGATATCATGCAGGAAGCAGTCCGATATGGCGGGGTGATCGTGGACGTTCGTACAGAAGAAGAATTTCTGAGAGGACACATACCAATGGCAGTCAATGTACCATTGTCGGATATACAGTATGGTAATTATAATCTTCCTAAAAATAAAGTGCTGCTCACATATTGCCAGTATGGAGGCGGCAGTGCACTGGCAGCGAGACTGCTGTCGCAGGCAGGATATAAGGTGATCAATACCGTTGGGGGAATCGTACAGTATAAAGGAGCATTGACGAAAAACCGCTGACAGAGGGTGTAACTAGCCATTATGAAAGAGAAGAAAATGTGGTTTGAAAATGAGAATAACAGAATAGATCGATCCCGGACATGACAGAACCTGTTAAGGAAGTGCATGACCGGGATTTTTTTGTTTAATTTACTTGTGGTGGCAGGGGGAAGTATGTATAATATGGACAGGGTAATTGGTGGGTATCACAGGATATTCCGGAGGTACTTATTTTTTTAGAAAAGAAAGGATATAGGGTAAATGAGAAAAAGAATTTTAGGAACGATCATTGCGGCAGTTTTTTTTGCAGTAGCAGCATTTGCAGGGGCAAATGGACTGGCAGAGACACAGGCGGCATGTGAACATTCACAGGTGAAGGATGGAGCCTGCGTGGATTGTAATGATCCGGTAGAATGCATCGAGGTAGAGGATGCAAGTGGAACAGCAAAGGGCACTTATTCTAAACTAGAAGATGCAGCGGCTGCTGCCGGAAACGGTGATATACTGAAGCTTCTATATAATTGTGAGAGTACATCAACATATATTGATGCGGGGAATAAGAATCTTACGATTGATCTGAATAAGAAGGAGTTAAAGGCTGTTCATTTCGATATCATGGGTTCGCTTGTGATAGAAAATGGAGAATATAGTGGCTATATCAGGAATGCAGCGACAGGGAATGAACATACATTAACATTTGAAAATGTGAGAGCAGATCTTACGCAGCTTGGATGGTATGCAAAGGGTGGCATTAAACTGGTAAACAGTAATATAGAACAGCAACATGATGGTGCAGCATTTACAGAATGGTGGCTTGAAAAGCTGCAGATGGATCAGACATCTGTTTATAAGATTACAAATTCGCCAAGCGGACTAAGCAATTATGGGTTGCTTTCATTAGATGAAGCTGTGGGCGGTATTGAGGAATTTCTTCCGGCCGGATACACATTGGATGGACAGCCGAATTCCTATAATACGATATTAGATGAAACAGGCACAAAGGCGAGAAGCGTAGAGCTTCGTTATCGCCGGCTGACAGATGCGACAGTTTCTGTATCCATTGCCCCGACTTCTTATGTATATGATGGAAAAGCAAAAGAGCCAACAGTGACTGTCACATACGATGGCAGAGATCTGACAGAAGGAACGGATTATACCTGTACATTTACAGATAATATCAATGCAGGAACAGCAAGCGTAAAAATAACAGCAAAGGGTAAGACTTATCACGGAGAAACCGTAAAGAATTATACGATCGATAAAGCACCACAGACAGCACCAACCGGTCTTACGACAGAAAATGAAAGTGCAAAAGGGAAAAAGGACGGTTCCATTAAAAATGTTGATATATCCATGGAATATTCCGTTGACCAGAATGTATGGAAGCCGATCACAGCAAATACGATCACAGGCATTTCTGCCGGTGCTTATTACGTCAGATATAAGGAAACAGCAAATTATTATGCATCGGGAGCAACAAAAGTAACGGTTAAAATGTCTGTCCCGGATGGTGGAACAACAGAAAATGTGACAACAGAAGACGTGACAACGGAAGCTTCTACAGATGCAACGACAGAGGATACAACGGAAGCTACAACTACGACAGAAGATAGTACCGATGATACAACGGAAGATGTAACGACAGAGTCAACGGATGATACTCAGGATGAAACGGAAGATGTGACAACAGAATCCGAAGAAGTTGTATCAACGGAGGACCAAACAACAGAGAAAACAGATGCCGATAAGCCGGATGACCAGAAGAACACCGGAGTAAAGACAGGAGATGATTTTGCTATGAAGACAGCAGTTGCAGGTATGATCATTTCACTGGGGCTTGCCGGAATCGTTGTTATAAATAAACGCAGAAAATAAAATCAGAAACAAAGATATAAGAGAAAAGGAGTGCTGGATTTGGACAGAAATGTCTGAATCTGGCACTTGTGATTGAAAGGAAGTATATGAGCAGAATCGAATTGATCGCTCCATGTCATTTTGGATTGGAGTCAGTATTGAAAAAAGAAATCCTGGATCTTGGATATGAGATCGTTCAGGTAGAAGACGGAAGAATTACATTTGCAGGAGAAGAAGATGCGGTTGCAAGAGCAAATATGTTTATTCGTACAGCTGAACGAATCATGATCAAGTGCGGAAGCTTTAAGGCTGTAACATTTGATGAATTATTTGAAGGAACCAAGAGTATTCCATGGGAGCGGTATCTGACCCGTGATGCAAAATTCTGGGTATCCAAGGCTACATCAAACAAGAGTGCGTTGTTTAGTCCATCTGATATCCAGTCTATCGTGAAGAAAGCTATGGTAGAACGTTTGAAACAGACCTACCATGTATCATGGTTCACGGAAGATGGAGCAGAATATCCGGTTCGTGTATTTATATTTAAGGATATTGTTACAATAGGGTTAGATACATCAGGAGTATCTCTTCATAAACGTGGCTACAGAAAACTGGTTGGTAAGGCCCCGATATCAGAAACCCTGGCATCGGCACTGATCATGCTGACACCGTGGAACAAGGATCGTGTACTGGTCGACCCATTCTGTGGAAGCGGAACATTTCCGATCGAGGCTGCTATGATCGGAGCAAGGATCGCACCGGGCATCGACCGGGATTTCCTGGCTTCCGAGTGGGCGAAGGTCGGAGATAAGAAGATGTGGTACAATGCGATCGATGAAGCAAATGACATGATCGACCATGATGTGAAGATGAATATTCAGGGCTACGATCTGGATAATGAAATGGTGAAGTGTGCGATGGAGAATGCCAGAGCAGCGGGAGTGGATGAACATATCCATTTCCAACAGAGAGATGTAAAGGATCTCAGGCATCCGAAAAAATATGGCTTTATCATCACGAATCCGCCATATGGTGAACGTCTCGAGGATCGGGAGGATCTTCCTGAATTATATAAGACGATTGGGGAAAGCTTCAGACGACTGGATGACTGGTCGATGTTCCTGATCACGTCATACAGTGAGGCGGAGAAATATATAGGAAGAAAGGCGGATAAGAATCGTAAGATCTACAATGGTATGATCAAATCATATTTCTATCAGTTCATGGGACCAAAGCCGCCAAAGAGAAAGTGAGACAGAGTTGAAAAAGTTTTTGATAGCGGTAGCAGTTGCAATCTTGAGTGTATTGCTCTATCTGGGCTTCTTCCGGCATCCGGATGTGAGCGTGGAAAAGACCGACGGTTCGGAGGCTGCGGCCGAGGCAATGATGAAAGAGATCGTAACAAGTGCAAATGAAAAGGGTGTTACGTTATATATCAATGACAATAAGATCACAGAGGCGGAATATCAGGCATATTTCAGTGATCGGTTACAGTTGATGATCCCAATCGCAGCATTTACCGATAAACTGGATTGTCTGGTAAATGTATATGAAAACGGAACGATCACACTGGCAAAAGGTGACAGCCTTGTTAAAGTTTATGGTGATTCGGATGTGGTAAATATCAATGGAAATGCAATACAGGCAATCGACAAGCCGGAGAAAAAGGATGATATCATCTATGTGCCGGTGAATGAGATCTGCGAGGCATTAAACTACAGCTGTAATATCAATCTGGAGACAAATGCTGCGGTGTTAAAAAAGATTGCCGAGGAAGAAAAGCTTCCGGTTGCATATGACATGAGAGAACATGATCGTGTATCTCTTGTAAGAGATCAGGGTATCTATGGAACCTGCTGGGCATTTGCATCACTTGCGGCACTGGAAAGTACGATCCGTCCGGCTGAAAATCTGGTATTTTCTGTTGATCATATGGCAATGAATAACAGCTTTAATGTCAGCCCATTTGACGGTGGCGAATATTATATGAGTATAGCCTATCTTGCGGCATGGCAGGGACCGGTGCTTGAGGAAGATGATCCGTATGGTGATAACCAGACGGTAAATGGATTGTCGGCGGTAAAGCATCTGGAAGAAGCCATCATCCTGAAGGACAAGAATTACGAGGCAATCAAATCATCCGTATACAAATATGGCGGAGTGGAAACGGTTATTTACTGTGATATGAAAAATGCAACGAGCAGTTCTTATTACTATAACAGAAACCGCAGTTCCTATTATTATGATGGAGATCAGACGCCGAATCATGACGTGGTGATCGTTGGCTGGGATGACAACTATCCGAAGGAATATTTTAATACAGAACCGGCGGGAGACGGCGCATTTATCTGCAAGAACAGCTGGGGGCAGGATTTTGGTGACGAGGGATTCTTTTATATCTCTTATTATGATACCAATATCGGTATGAACAGCGTAGTATATACGAAGCTTGGAAACAGTGACAACTACGACAAGATCTATCAGTCAGATCTGATGGGCGAGGTCGGAACGATGGGATTTGACGACAGACCGGAGGCTTATTTTGCAAATGTCTATACGGCTGGAAAGAACGAGACATTGAAGGCGGTTTCTTTCTATGCGACAGGTCCGAAAACGACATATGATGTATATGTAGTGACAGATTTTACCGATGCATCCGATTTGCAGCAGCGGACAAAGGTGGCATCCGGTGAAATGCAGTACGAGGGTTATTATACGATCAATCTAAATGAGGCAGTACCGCTTCCGGATGATCGGAAATTTGCGGTGGTTGTGCATGTGAACACACAGGATTCCACGATGCCGATCGCAATCGAATATAATAATGATGAGAAAACGGCGAACTTTGATATCACGGATGGCGAGGGCTATATCAGCCTGTATGGCACGAAGTGGTCGAGTGCGGAGCAGGAGAATGACTGTAATGTCTGTTTGAAAGCCTTCACGGATGTGGGGATTGAATAGAAAAGGAGAAGACAAGATGAAGAAATTGATTTTTGCTACAGGTAATGAGAATAAGATGAAAGAGATCCGCATGATCCTTGCGGATTGTGGATATGAGATCCTGTCGATGAAGGAAGCCGGAATTCAGGCTGACATCGTAGAAGATGGAAAAACATTTGAAGAAAATGCCATCATCAAGGCAGAGGCGATCCGTAAGATGACAAATTGTCTGGTGCTTGCGGACGATTCTGGTCTGGAGGTAGACTATCTCGATAAAGCACCGGGAATCTACTCTGCAAGATTTATGGGTGAAGACACCTCATACCGGATCAAGAATAAAGCGATTATTGACAAGCTTGCCGGTGTTCCGGATGAGAAGCGTACTGCAAGATTCGTATGTGCAATCGCGGCTGCATTCCCGGATGGAAAGACCATTACCAGACGTGGCACGATTGAAGGAATCATTGGATACGAAGAACGCGGCGAGAATGGATTTGGATATGATCCGATCTTCTTCCTGCCGGAGTATGGCAAGTCCACAGCAGAGCTGTCACCGGAAGAAAAGAATACGATCAGCCACAGAGGAAATGCACTTCGTTTGATAAAGGAAGTTATAAATGAGAATACTGATAATTAGTGATACACATGGAAGAACCAATACAATCCGGGATGTCTTAGATACGGTGGGAGACATCGATATGTTTATCCATCTGGGGGATGTCTGCGGAGATGAAGAATATATTTATGATAACGTAACCTGCCCGATACACATGGTTGCCGGGAATAACGACTGGGATTCCGATCTTCCAATGCAGGAGGAATTCATGATCGGCCGGTATAAGGTATTTATTACGCACGGACACCGGTACAGTGTCCATTATGGAACGGACTACTTACAGGAGTTGGTCAAATATGATGGTTACGATATTGTGATGTATGGGCACACGCATGTCCAGAATCTGGAACGATATGGCGGAGCTTATATCGTAAATCCGGGCAGTCTGGCATATCCGCGTGATGGCATGAATGGCAAATACATGCTGCTGGAATTTGACCAGCATGGAACACCATTTTTTGCAGAAAATGAACTGAAACCGAAACGTCGGATGCGCAGCATATTTGAAGATATGTGGGGCGACCGGGAAGAGTAGAGATTATTAGAGACAAGAAAGAGGTCGGCTGTGAAGAAACGAGAGATTATAGAAGGTGTTATAAAAGACTATGATTTCCCAAATAAGGGAAGCTTTGAACTGGATGGCAAAAAAGTGATCGTGAAGGGAGCACTGCCCGGACAAAAGGTGTCCTGTATGGTATCCAAGGTACGGAAGGATAAGGCAGAGGCACGTCTGTTGGATGTGCTGGAACGCTCTGAGATCGAAGATGCAGTACCACCATGTCCACAGTTTGGCATTTGCGGCGGCTGTGCATACCAGACCATGAGCTATGGGCATCAGTTGGAGTTAAAGGCAGGACAGGTGAAGAAGCTGTTAGACGGTGTGATCGATTCAGAGACACATCCATATGACTGGGAGGGCATCATCGGCTCGCCAGTTACAACTGCATACCGGAATAAGATGGAGTATTCATTTGGCGACGAATATAAGGATGGTCCGCTGGTACTAGGACTTCATAAGAAGAACAGCATGTACGATATCGTTCCTGTCTGCAACTGCGTGATCGTAAGCGAAGATTATAACAGGATCGTTTCTTATACGATGGAATTCGCAAGGGCGCATGGACTGTCTTATCATAAGAAAATGCAGCATGTAGGACTGCTTCGTCATCTGGTGCTTCGCCAGTCCAAGACAAATGGCGGACTTCTGGTAAATCTTGTAACCAGCACGGACGGATTAGAGAATCTGGATCTGAATGCATATGTAGAAGGGCTTCTGGCACTTCCGCTTGACGGAACGATCGTTGGTATTCTCCATACGGCAAATGATTCTCTGGCGGATGCTGTTGTGCCGGAGAAGGTAACGCTGTTATACGGAAGAGATTATATCGAGGAAGAGGTGCTGGGACTGCATTTCCAGATCTCACCATTCTCATTTTTCCAGACAAATACAAAGAGCGCGGAACGACTGTACAGCAAAGCCCGTGAATATGCCGGAGATACCAAGGACAAGCTGATCTTCGACTTATACAGCGGAACCGGAACGATCGCCCAGATGTTATCACCGGTTGCCTCCAAGGTTATCGGCGTAGAGATCGTAGAAGAAGCAGTCGAAGCTGCAAGAGAAAATGCAAAGAGCAACGGACTTGATAACTGCGAATTCATCGCAGGCGATGTTCTAAAGGTCATCGACACCATCGAGGAAAAACCGGATCTCATCATCCTCGATCCACCGAGAGATGGCATCAATCCAAAGGCGCTCCTTAAGATCATCAACTACGGTGTAGATGAGATCGTCTATATCAGCTGCAAGCCAACCTCCCTCGCAAGAGATCTTGTGACTTTGCAGGAGCATGGATATTATGTGAAAAAGGCATGTGCGGTGGATCAGTTTGTGAATACGGGGCATGTGGAGACGGTAGTACTGCTTTCCCACAAAAAGCCAGACGGACATATCAACGTAAAAGTTGAGTTTGGCGAGGGTGAGGGAAAAGTTCCGCTTGATAATATCGCTAAAAGAGCCGAAGAATACAAGCCCAAGGAACGAGTGACCTACAAAATGATAAAGGAGTACATAGAAGCTAAATACGGCTTCAAAGTACATACCGCATATATCGCAGAGGTAAAGAGAGATTTAGGCTTGCCAATGTATGATGCTCCTAATGCGGTAGAAGAATTGAAACAGCCGAGGAAGCATCCGACAGCAGAGAAGGTGGAAGCGATAAAGGATGCGTTGAAGCATTTTAATATAGTAGAATGATATAATGAAATGGAGAGAAATGCCATGAAATCAAAGTTAAAATTGTTTGAAATTAACAATCTTTTTAATCAGTTTAATGTTAGGTTACCTTTAGATGAAAAAGTGAATATATTTTTAGGCGAAAACGGTATGGGAAAGACAACGATATTGAATTGCTTATATTATGTTTTAAGTGGAAATATTGAGAAACTGAATAATATTATTTTCGATGCCATTTCATTAACATTTATTGACGGTGAAAAGATTAGCATTAACCATAACGATATATCATCATATGTAGAAGATTATATATATGATAATTCTCCATACAGAAGGCGTAGAGTACGATTTGAAAGTTTATTTTCAATAAAGGAATTAGAAAACATAAACAAACTAATTGGGGAAGGTTATAATGAGGATGAGTTAAAGAAGTACTATTTTAAAGTAAGTGATACATTTGGAATGCCACCTACAATGGCTCGTCGGGAGCTAGAACGTTATATTTTACAACGATATCGGAAGAATAACACAACAAAAGCAGATTTTAATAATGTAATTGAATTTAAGAAAAAAGTAGAAGAAAAAATTGACGAGGAAATTTTGTACTTTCCTACATATAGGAGAATAGAAGAAGATATGTCTAATTTAGGCATAGATATTGAAAAAGATCGTGTGAAAAGCAGACTCATACAATTTGGAATGACAGATGTAGAGAAAAACATAGAAACGCTTTTGCAAACAATAAAGTCGGTTGCAATTACAGGATTCGCTAAAATGACGGGTGTTCTTTTAAAGCAATATTTAAATGGTGAATTGTCTGATTTTGAAAACTATAAAATTGAACAGAATAAGTTGATTATTGCATTGGCGAGAATAGGAGACCAAATTGAGGAACGGGATAAACAAAGAATTATTGAATTGGTAGATAACTCTGATATTTATAATCGTGAAAATAGGTATCTATTAAATCTTATTAAGAATCTAATAGATAGCTATGAAAGACAAAATATGTATGACGAAAGGGTCAAAACATTTTGTTCAATATGTAATAATTATTTAAACGGTAAGAAATATATATATGATGAAACCAATGTAGAATTAGGGATATACAAGGATAAAGCCAAAAAGCCGATTGGTATTCAAAACTTATCATCAGGCGAGAAACAAATCATTTCCGTATTTTCAAAATTATATATCGAAAATATAGAAAAGTGCATTATTTTGTTTGATGAACCCGAATTATCATTGTCTATAAAATGGCAGAACATGTTTCTTCCAGATGTCGTTAATTCAGGAAAATGTTCAACATTAATAGCCGTAACACATTCTCCTTTCATATTTGATAATGAATTTGACGATTTGGCAAAGGATATGGGAAATTGTTTGTCTGAGAATGAGTGAGGGAGAAAAAATGGATATACAAAAGGTTAAAGATGCAAGAAACAAAGGTGTGGTGGCTTTTTCGCGGTATTGCCAAGAGAAAAAGAAATATAGAGACTATTTATTTTGTTTTTTTGAGGGAGAAGATGCAAAATACTATTTCCCACGAATAGAAAAGTACAGTGGCTATGAATATACAAAAATAATTCATTATAATTGTGGTGGGAAAAAAGGGGTATTGAAAGCATTAAATCTTGTTGAAAAAAATAGAGACGAAATTTATACTGCAAAGGCTTTTTTTGTTGATAGTGATTATGATACAACAAAATATAATAATTCTTTATTATATCAAACCCCGTGCTATTCTATAGAAAATTTTTATACCAGTGAAAAAGCTTTTTCAAAGATGTTAAATAGAGAGTTTGGGATTAATACAACAGAAAAGGTTTTTTCAAAATGTTGTTCTGACTATTCCAAAAGACAGCAAGAATTTCACAATGCAACTATTTATATAAATTCGTGGCTAGCATGTCAAAGGTTACACGAAGAAGAAATAGAAGAAAACCATAAAATAGTGTTATCTGATTTTAAAATATCTAAATTGTTTTCAGAGATAGCTATTGATAGTATTGTTTCTAAGGGGGAAATAAATCGTGAAAAAATAGAAGAATTATTTCCAGATTCAAAAAAAATAGAAGAATGTGAAATTGAAAATAAAATAGAATATTTTAAACAAGGCGGCATGGGAAAGTTGTTCAGAGGAAAGTTTGAAATAGAGTTTTTAAAAAAGATAATTGACTCATTGAAAGCAAAAAATAAAACGGGAGGATATTTTTCCTCCAAATATACATCTGTGCATATTGATCCTAATATTAATATATTATCGGCTTTGGCAGATTATGCTGATACGCCACAATGTTTAATTGATTTTTTAAAACAATATCAAGTGGCATAGAATTTGTACTGTTTGAGATGATTAAAATTTTGTGGCAGGGTAGAGCATAAAGCATAACGGATATGATTTTGTGGGAAAAGGGCTACACGAGCAGTGTTAGTATTACATAAATAATGACCATATTTCCATGATTTTGTGGGGATATGTTCTCATTTGATATGCATGTTGAAACATGCGTTCTCTTAGAGAAGACAAGTGCAACGCACGAAGTCTGAACTTAGAAACGCAGTTGTTCTGGCGAGCGGAGCGAGAGCAGAACTTCCTTGAACCTTGTCAAGGAGCGTTAGCGACGCAGAGAAGCATTATCACTGACCATGCGATAGCTGTTCACGATTGGCGAGCACAGAGTGCGAAGACAGAGCGGAACTTCCTTATACTCATTGATAAATAAAATAGCCAATTTGGCAGGGATATTTAATTACAAATATTGAATATCCCTGCCTTTTATTTTTCTATTTAAGGAGGTGTCAATATGTTGAGGATAAGGCTTCAAGGGACAAAAAATGACATACGTTGGTTTGTACGTTTACTTCAAAGAGATAAACGATTTGAAGTGAATAATGTTTCGACTTTTTTCGATAATGTTGGAACAGATAAATATAAACGTGTGTATGCAGAAGTATCAAGAAAGAAAAAGGATTCTGGTAAGAAACCAAGTAACGTTATGCAGGTAGAAGAAAAATGTCACTATGTAGGAAGTGGCATGGTGATTCGATAGGAATGGAGGTACAACGGTATGTGTAAGGTAATAGCAATCGTGAATCAAAAAGGCGGCGTGGCAAAGACTACGACAACCGTAAACTTAGGTATAGGTTTGGTAAGAGAAGGCAAGAAGGTACTACTTATAGATGCGGATAGTCAGGGATCCCTTTCATCAAGCCTTGGCGTAGCAGAGCCTGATGAGCTTGATGTTACTCTCTCGACGATCATGGGTAAAGTGATCAATGATGAAGATTATGGAAAGCGGGAAGGGGTTATTGTACATGAGGAGGGAGTATCTTTTCTTCCATGCAATATCGAACTTTCCGGACTGGAAGTCACATTGGTAAATACCATGCGGAGAGAGTACATATTGAAAGAGTACATAACAAGTGTGAGAAACTTGTATGACTATATCCTGATTGACTGCAATTCCAGCCTTGGCATGGTGACAATGAATGCCCTGACTGCGGCTGATTCGGTCATCATACCGATAGAAGCAGCGTACCTTTCCGTAAAGGGGTTGCAACAGCTTATCACTACCCTTGGCAGGACAAAGAAATATCTGAATCCGAATCTTGGGATAGAGGGAATCGTTTTCACAAAGATGGTTGGACGTACCAATTACGCAAAGGAAATCAAGTCCATGGTGGAAGAAATCTATGGCAAAAATGTCCGTGTGTTTGGTGCGGTTATCCCACATTCTGTGAGAGCGGCAGAGACTTCCGCAGAGGGTGTGAGTATATTCAAGCATGACCCAAGAGGAAAAGTTGCGGCGGCGTATAAGAAGCTCGCAAAGGAGGTGCTTGCAGATGAATAAATCCAATAGTGCTTCCAAGATAAAGATGAAATCATTTGACGATCTGTTTGGTACAAACGAAAATCTGGAACAGGCAAATGCAAATGGTGGTGAAATCCGAGAAATACCTTTAGCAAGTCTGCATACATTCAGAAATCATCCGTTTCAGATCCATGAAGATAAGCTAGAGGAAATGGTAGAGAGTGTCAGACAGTATGGCGTGCTTGTTCCAGGAATTGCGAGAATGCGACCGCAGGGTGGTTATGAAATTATTGCCGGACACACAAGAAAGGCTGCCTGTGAACTTGCCGGTCTTGATACCATGCCGATGTTCATTCGCAATCTGAATGATGATGAAGCTACCATTGTCATGGTGGACAGTAACATTCAGAGAGAAGATATCTTTCCAAGCGAAAAGGCAAGGGCGTATAGTATGCGTTACTATGCCATGAAACATCAGGGCATTAAGGGAGATAAGGGTAGTAGCCTTGATATCATGAGTGAGGAAACCGGCGAGAACGCAAAGAAGATTCAGCGATATATCAGACTTGCAAAGCTCTCTGATGAACTGCTTGACTTTGTTGACAGGAAAAAGATTGGTTTTATTCAGGGTGTTGATCTTTCGTATCTGAACGAGGAGCAGCAGCAGTGGGTACTCGATATAATACTCGACAGGAATATATTCCCTAATATAGAGCAGTCGGCAAGACTAAAGGCATCCTGCCGGGAAAATATGCTTACGCAGGAAGAAGTGAGGAACATCATGCTTCCGGAACAGGTGTCGGTAAAGCCAAGAAAAGTAACATTCAAAGCAGACAGATTGGATGACTACTTTAATGATGAATACACAGAAGAGAAGATTACAGAGGTTATAATAAGTCTTTTAGATGAATGGAAGAAAAGAGGTGAGAAGGCATGACAAACATCGTAAATACTGGTAATGCGTCGGTGGATGCGCTGGCAGAAATGAACATCAGTGGAAATGTTACGCCGGTGAATTGGTATAAAACGATTTTACGTGAAAATGGCAAGCCATACCTTCTCGCTATCTGTGTGTTGTCGGAAATCGTGTATTGGTATCGTCCCGTGGAAGTACGGGACGAGCATAGCGGCATGACAATCGGTTACAGAAGAAAATTTCGAGAGGATTTGCTCCAGAAAACCTACAATGATTTTGCCGAGCAGTTTGGAGAATCACGGAGAAGTGTGAAGGCAGCGTTTGACAGACTAGAGGAAATAGGTGTGATCCGTCGTGAATTCCGTAACATAGAAACAAATAGCGGAATGGTTTTAAATAATGTCATGTATATTGATCTATGCGTTGATAAACTTTACACATGTACATATCTGGACATACCAGGAGATGACGAAGATGTAGAAAACACAGGGGAAGGAATACAAAAACAGGCTGAATACCAAGCAAATAAGCCTGTTACAAAATTTTGTACCACCTCCTACAAAACTTTGTATGACCCTCCTGCAAAATTTTGTACCACCCTCCCACAAAATGATGTACCCCCTCATACAAAGTTTTGTAATACAAATACAGAGAATACTACAGAGAATACAGGGGAGATTACCTATCCTATCATTCCATCAGGCACAGGCGTGAAAACTGATACGATGGATAGGATGGATGAAGTGCGCTCATTTATCAAAGACAATATAGATTATGACGGATTGCTTCATTGCCATCCAACAGAGAAGATGGACATAAATGAATTGGTGGAGCTGATAGTAGAGACTATAGCGGTTAAACAGCCGGTAATCCGTATCAACAAATATGACTTTCCATATGATGTTGTTCGGAGCAGATTGGAGAAGATAGATTTTCATACGATGGAGTATGTGCTGGAATGCCTTCGCAACAATACTACAAAGGTACGCAACATACGAAGCTATATGCTCACGACACTGTATAATGCTCCGGTAACATGTAGTAATTACTATAAAGCAGAAGTAAACCATGACTTCTATGGTAAGTAACGATTCATAGCTGCTGGAAACAGCAGTTGACTATATATTTTTCACCTTCCCTTCCTTTTTGAGGGGCAGGAGGATACACCTGTCTCTCGTTTTAAGGGGATTGTTGCAAGCATGATTCTTTGATATAATCATTGCAACAATTTGACAAATAGGGATTTGGAGGGGAATAACATGAATAGATTTGGTGTAAAGCTAATTCTTTCAATCGTTTCTTTTTTGGCAGTCAATATCTGGCTTATAGGTAAGGGTGTAGCAAAGGGCGCTGCTGACTTTTTCATATCTGCAACGGTTGAGGAAACAATACTATTTATCATTTTACAGCTATTAGTTGTACTGATATATTTTATATATCCTCTTACGGTAAAAAAATATAAAATCATTTACTGGTCTGTATCTGAAGCCTTAGTCATTATTACAGTTCTCTTTTGGGGAATATTTATTGTCGGTCCGATTTGGTTAAAATAAGCAAATTTGAAGTTGTATTATTGAATAAAATGGAGATTTTGATATGAAAGACAAGGCAAACAA
>OGZH01000076.1_pt1 | contig 60689 bp, 60 predicted proteins | sample 1576741 | NCBI WGS metagenome assembly OGZH01 (sample SAMEA3541560, study PRJEB24748) | human gut metagenome | biome: human gut; feature: human-associated habitat; material: faeces | place: China | collected 2012 | reverse complement strand
GCCCCCAACGGAGGGAAGTGCCCGAAGGGCGAAAGGGGTGCAGTTTCTAAAAAGGGGCGGATAGGGTTGATTTCTCCAAGGCTGTGCCCTGGTTGTATGGTTTTCAAAAGGTGCAGTTTCTAAGAATAGGCTTGGTTTCCCAGAGCTGTGCCTTGGTTATATATTTTCCTTCCTTTCGGTTTTCTGGTAATTCTTATTCGGAGGTTCTTATGGAAGAAGTGCGTGCACCGACGGCGGAGGCGGCTCTGCGGCGGATCCTTACCACGGCGGTCCGCGAGCGCGTAAGTGATGTGCATATCGAGCCGCAGGAGTCTTTCATCCGCGTGCGTTTCAGGCGGGACGGGATTCTGTACGACCGCTTCACGATGATGCTTGCGATGAAGAAGCCGATATCCGTGCGCGCCAAGGTCGTCGGGAGCATGGACATCGCCGAGAGCCGGCTGCCGCAGGACGGGTCGTATTCGGAAACCGTGGACGGCGTTTCCTATGATTTCCGCATTTCCACGCTGCCCTCCCTCTACGGCGAGACGATCGTCATCCGCATTCTCTCCGGGAAGGTAGATTTCATAGAGAACAACCATCTCGGGATGATGGATGTCCAGGAAAAGCTTTTCATGAAGTGCCTTAGAAGGAAATCAGGGATGATTCTCACGACCGGGCCGACCGGTTCGGGAAAGACGTCGACGCTCTATGCGGCGCTCCGGCTCCTGAATGACCCTTCGGTGAATATCATCTCGATCGAGGATCCCGTGGAGTACCGGATCGAGGGCGTGACGCAGATGCAGGTGAATGAAAAAGCAGGGCTCACCTTCGAAAAAGGCCTCCGCTCGATCGTCCGCCAGGATCCGGATATTCTGATGGTCGGGGAAATCCGCGACAGGGAGACGGCGGAAATCGCCGTACATGCCGCGCTGACGGGACACCTCGTCCTGTCGACGCTTCACACGGTGAATGCAGCGTCCGCGCCGCTCCGTTTGATGGACATGGGTATCGCTCCCTACCTTCTGGCGGATTCGCTCTCCCTGATTATTTCCCAGCGCATCCCCGGGCGCCTCTGCCCGCATTGCAAAAGGAAAGTCACGCTGACGGAGGAAAAATTCGCCGACCTTTCCCTCCCGCAGGAATTTCTGGGAGAGACGGTCATGGATGCAGAAGGCTGCGAGGAATGCCATGGGAGCGGCATCGCAGGGCGAATCGGCGCCTTTGAAATGATTGAAATCGGACGGGAAGAGCGGCAGATCATCCGCGGGGGCTTCTCGGCCGACAAACTGCAGGAAAGAATGAGAGCGCAGGGCCAGCCCGATATGGGCGCGGCGGCGCTTCGCGAGCTCCGGAAAGGCTGGATTTCAGCAAGATCAGCCTCCCAGGTCATCGCGGGAGAGGACTGAGCAAATTGGATATAGAAAAACTCATGCAGACGTATCCGAATCTGACGGATGTGCACGCCACGCAGGATGAACCGCTGATGATCCGCGCAGGCGGCGCGCTGAAAAAGCTTCGCGAGACGGCTGGAGAAGATTTCTTCACGGCGCTTTTCACGTCCTACGTCAATGAAGACAGAATGAATGCATACAAAAAAGAAGGCGCGCTCGATACTGCCTTTTCCCTGGGAAATACCCGCTTCCGCCTCCATATTTACAAGAGCGGAGGGAAACCGGCCGCCGCGATCCGCGTCCTGCCCGAGCTCTCCGCACTCCCTGCCGACCCCGACAAGGCTTTCTTGGACAAACTCTCTGCCCTTGAGCACGGCCTTGTCCTCATCACAGGCCCCTCGGGAAGCGGCAAGAGCACGACGCTCGCGCACATTCTCCTGACAGCCGTGGCCAAGCGCCCCTGCCATATCGTCACCCTCGAAGACCCCGTCGAATACGTCATTTCCTCTGACAAAGCCCTCGTCCACCAGAGGGAAATCGGAGAAGACACGCCGAGCTTTGCCGAAGGCGTCATCGAGTCCCTAAGGGAGGACCCCGACATCATCGCTGTTGGAGAAATGCGCGACGCCGCCACCATCGAAGCTGCCCTGACCGCGGCCGAGACAGGCCACCTCGTCTTTGCCACCCTCCACACCACACGTGCCAAAGACGCATGCACGCGCATCATCCACGCATTTCCTTCCACGAGGGAAAACGAAATCCGGAGCCTCCTTTCCTCCTGCCTGCAGCACGTCCTCACGCAGCGCCTCTGCCGGCCGGGCAAGGAAACCTTCCTCATGCGCGAAATCCTGACGAACGTCCCCGCCGTTTCCCACCTCATCCGGGAAGGCAAGGACGAGCAGATCCCGTCGTACATGGAAATGGGCCTCCAGAACATGCGCACCCTGAAGCAGGCAGCGTACGGCCTGAAGAATATCTCCGAAAAAGACAGAGAAAAACTCCTGAAAACCCTCGAATGATTCCCGGCGTAAAGCCGACACAAGATACATATGGAAACATACCTCTACAAAGTCTTCAATACCGAAGGAGCTATGGAAGAAGGCACCATCGGTGCCAGCTCTGGCGGGGATGCCGCGAATGCACTCCGCCTTCGCGGCTTTTCTATTATCTCCCTGACAAAAGAGGCATCGGAAAAGAAAGAAAGACGCAGCTTCCTGAAAAGGAAACCATTCTCCGGAGACGAGACACTCTCCGTCCTTGCCAGCGAATGGAGCGCCCTCCTCAAAGCAGGCCTCACCATCACGGCTACCCTAACCCTCCTTGAAGAACAGGCGAAAAAACACGAGAAACCTATCCTCTCACGCGCCCGCGAGACTGTCATGGAAGGAAGGACCCTCTGGGAAACGCTCGATGAATCAGGCGCCTTTCCCCGCTTCTTCACCGCCTTGATTCAGGTCGGAGAAATGACAGGCACGCTCCCCGAAGAACTCGACCGCATCGCCGAGCACTACCGGAAGAAAGCAGAATTCAAAAGAAAAGCGGTAAGCGCCCTTGCCTATCCCTGCTTTGTCCTCCTCTTCGCACTGACCGTCCTTCTCACCATCCTGACATTCATCCTCCCCACCTTCGAGACACTCTTCGCCTCCCTGCAGATCACCCTTCCTGCCGGCGCGAGGATTGCTCTGGCCGCCGGGAAATTTCTTCAGGAAACAGGACGCTTCCTCTTCCTTCTGCCGCTTCTCTCGGCCCTCGGTCTTGGTATTTCCTTGAAGACAGAAAAAGGAAGAGAGAAAATAGACGAAATCCTCTACCGCTCCCGCTTCTGCAAACGCCTCCTCCTCATCCGCTTCGCAGCTACACTCTCTGCTTTCCTTGAAAGCGGAAGGACCCTGGGCGACGCCCTTGAAGACTGCAAGGATACCATAGGAAACCGCGAAGCAGAAAGAGCCCTCGAAGCCGTCAAGGAAGAAGTCACCAAAGGAAACGACTTCGCCGAAAGCCTCAAGAAAAGCGGCTTCTCCCTGCCCATCTTCTACCAGCTTACAAGGATCGGCATGGAAAGCGGCGAACTCCCGGACTTCCTCATGAAAGCCGCCGGCCTCATGGAAAGAGAGGCAGAAAGAAAAGCCAGCCGCTTCCGCGCCATCTTAGAACCCGCCATGCTCCTATTAGTAGGCGGCATGACCGCCATCGTCGTATTCTCCGTCATCCTCCCCGTCTTCCACATGGCGGCGAGAGTGTGAAGGGAAAAAAGATAAAACCATAAAACAAGAAAAAACAGAACGCAAGGGAAAAAAACATAAAAATCGCAAAAAAGATCCCTATGAAGAGAGCTTTTTTGCGTGGGAAAATCAAAACCTTCACAACCGGACTTCGTCCGTTGGTAATCAACCCCTTTCGGCGCATGCGCGCCACTTTCCCCTGACGGGGACAGCTATAGTCTCGCTCCGCTCGCCATTCCTGAGCGTTGATTTTTCAAATCGAAGCGAACTTGTAATCAAATTTCCCTTATTATTTCATTCCTCTATTTCTATTCTTTCCCCATTTTCTATATAATTAAGGAATGTTAAGCAAAGTCTTTTTAAAAAATCGAGCGCAGGAGGTGCGTTAGTATAAAAGCTGTTATTTTTGATATGGACGGGACTCTTTTTGATACGGAGTTTATTTTCCAGAGGATCTGGAATGAGATCGCGGGCGAGATGGGCCTGGTGCTTCCGGATTCTTTCAAATATGAAATCTGCGGGACGAATGGTGCCGTGATGAATGGCGTCATTGAAAAGTACTACCATGTATCTGACGGACAAGTGATCCAGAACGAATGCCGCCGCCGTGTGGATAAGATTTTTGACCGGTATGTGCCGGAGAAGCCGGGCTGCAGGGAAATCCTTCATTTCTTCCGCGAGCATGGGTATAAAATTGCCATGGGAAGCAGCAGCCGCATTACAAGGATCGAAGGAAATCTGCACCAGACGGGGCTTCGTGATGCCTTCGATGCCATTGCAGGGGGCGATGAAGTCGAGCATGGCAAGCCCGAGCCGGATGTATTTCTTCTGGCGGCCAGCCGCCTTGGTGTCGATTCCAGGGACTGCTACGTCTTCGAGGACAGCCCCAATGGCGTTCGCGCCGGCGTCAAAGCGGGCATGAGAACGATCATGGTTCCTGACCTCATGCCCGTCACTGATGACCTCATCCCCATCGCCTACGGGATTTTCAAGAACCTCTCCGAAGCACAGGAATTTCTGGAGAAGGAAATATAAGGAAAATCAGGACTCAGGAATGACGAGCATCGCGAGTTCCGCATTGGCAAGAACGGCTGCATTACTGCGATGTGCTGAGTCCTGATTTCCTCTCTTATTCCCTATTTCCTTTATATAATAGAAATATATATAGAATAATATATTTCTCCCAATTCCCAAAAAATCACTTCTGTATTATACTTAAGAATGGAAAAGTTTACGAAAGACCGCGGAAGGCGGAATATATGGGAAAGGAGGCGCTGCGATGGCTTTATCGATCAGGGACATTTTGATACTCGACTACTTCGACGGCAAGCCGGTGCATCATAAGATACCGCCGTACAAGCTGAAGATTTACGGCCAGGACGCCAATGACCGGATCGGGCTTTTGTATGAGAATGGCTGGATCCGCTACAGCCGGCCGCAGGAGACGGTCAGCATGCTGCCGGACAAAGCACTCTCGGATTTCCTGAAGCGTTACGGTCTCTCCGGCGAAGGCTCGCATGCCGAGCTCACCGGGCGCGTCATTTCCCAGATTCCCGAGTCCGACTATGCCCACGGCGTGCCGAAGATTTACGTCCTCACCAAGGAAGGCAAGGCGGAAATCGGGCATCACATGGCCTACGTCCTGAACGTCCGTGAGAATTACGGCCTGACCGAAGGGGAAATCGGCGAATCGCAGAATACCCTCGCCCAGCGCGGTGAACCATATACCGCCCGGGACATCCTTTACCGCGCCTTCCAGCAGAAAATTTCCCTCTACATCATGGCCGGCGAATGGTCGAAGCTCCGCAACATGTACTACACTGTCGCGAATTTCTACCTGCGTATCAAAGACAACGAAGAAGCCCTGCCGTACCTGTACCTTGTCTTCTTCATGGACATGTCCGGCATGGGAAACAAAAACAACCTCGTCCCGTACGAGAACCTTTTCCCCACGCAGAAGGGCATGATCCTCCTGATGGATGAAATCCGGAAAGATCTCCACTACTCCATGGACGAAGTGAAGACATCCTTCCTTTCCTCCATCGCCCGCATGGCGCCGAGACTGCCATTCTCGTATTTCTCGCCGCAGGTCATGGCCTCCATGCTCCTCGAACGCCTCCGCGGCATCGACTTCAATGGAGCCAGGTACATCGTTCAGAGAAATACCCCGGATCCCTCCGCCAAGTCGTACCACTACGTACCGTACGGAAGAAGCGAAGCCAGGCCCAGATCCTACCACCCGCCCGTCGTGAAACCAAACTTCATGGCCCCGCCGGTCTTAAGGATGCCCACCTTCACCGCGCCCCCACCCTTCAAGCCGGGCCAGTCCGCCCCGCCGCCAAGCCGCGAGCCCGTGCCAGAGAAGAAAGAAGAGCCTGTTTTAAGAAGAAAACCCGAAAAGAAAAAGGGCATCTTCTCCAAGCTGAAAGATCTGTTTTAGTCGTACTTGAAAAAGACACCATCATTTTGTAAAATAATACTAATGCGTTTGTAGCTCAGCTGGATAGAGCAGCGGTTTCCTAAACCGTGTGTCGGGGGTTCAAATCCCCCCAAGCGCACCAATGGAAATCAGAGCGTTCCCGAAAGGGGGCGCTTTTTTTGCGTGGAGAAATGGGAACTCACTTCGCTCGCCAGTCCTGAGCGGGGATTTTTATTTCTACGAGCGCAGCGAGGTCGTAAGGTTTTCCACGAGCAACGCGAGGTTTAAGGGTGTTTGACCTTGCCTCGTAGAGGAAGGTGTCGCTGAAGGCGACGAATGAAGTTCATTTCCTGGGCTGCAAGCCGGTTGTATGGTTTTTAAATGTGCAGTTTCTAAAAAGGCTGGGCGGATAGGGTTGATTATTCATTGAGTTTTAAAATCTAAAAAGGTTCTGCGAGCGGAGTGAGGTTGTTTGGTTTTTCTTTTCCCTTTGCGAAGCAAATAAGTGGTGTTGACCTTCCCAGACGGGGAAGGGAGTATGGTAGGGGAAGGGGTACGAAAGGTCCAAAACAAATAAGATTGGAAATCCTTTCTTTATTCCTTGTGAAGCTGCCACCTTCGGGGGAAGTGGACTGTATACCAGTTGAATCTTCTGTAATATCGGTAATGACTCAATTGTTCTGTACAGGCCGAAAGGGGTGCAGTTAATAAGTAAAGCATATTCCTTTTGTGGCGGTTAGGGTTGATTTCTCTCAACCTCCAGGCTGGTCGTCCGGTCTTTTCTTTTCCCCGCTCTGCGGTTGTCTGGTTTTTCATTTCTTTCCCAGTTTTCCTTCCTGCTTTTCTCCCTACACGGTCTTTTTCCTCTCTCCCCATCCTCTTTTATTTTTATAATCGCTATCCTTCCTTGTATCTTCCTTGCTGTTCTTTCAAAAAAGTCCGCTGCTTTTAGAAATTTCCCTCACATTTCCTTTCAAAAGTATACTTTCGGATAGTTTCATTCCATTTTGCGATAGGTTAGAGTAAATGCAGGGAAAAAGCTTTGGCCCTGGCAATGGCGCCGGGGAAGCTCTATTGATTTAGAAAGAGGGAATCGAAATGAACAAAAAAGCAGAAAGCTTCTAGGAATACTTGGATAAGAGAAAACTCAAAGACTTCGCCGTCGAAGAAATTGCCAAAGATCCATTGGAAACCGCCGTATTCCGCTCGCACATGCAGCTTGAAAACGCAAGACTGCCAATCATCGTCATCCTTGACAAGAGCATCTACGGCATCGTCCGTCTCCTTGTCGCTCAGAGCGCCAAGAAGAAGAACAACGAAAAAGCACTCGAAGAGCTCATGAACAAGTTCAATAAACAGTATAAAGCATTCAAATACTACCTCGACGACGAAGGAAACCTCGTCCTCGATCTCAGCATCCTCTGCCCGGAAGAAAAAGTAAGCGGCCCGATGATTTATGCCCTCTTCCAGAGCGTCGAAGAACACCTCAAGACCGCCTATCCGCAGTGGATGAAAATCATCTGGAAGTAATTCATACCGGGGATAGTACAAAAGAAGGGCGGGGAGGGCCCGGACTTTTGTGGAAATGGGAGGAACCATGTTAGGGATTGCGGCAGGAATTCTCGTAGGTGCCGTTTCAGGCGTTGCCTTCTACTGCCTTCTGTGCAGGGACGCAGAGTATATCGACGCATTCGACGAAGACCTCGTCAGAGAAAGATTTATAGAAGATATGAATAACAAAACAAGAATGGAATGATTCCGGGGAAGGAAGAATTCCTGAAGAAACAGCGTTTCCGGGAAGAAACACTATTTCAAAAAAGCAGGCAGCGGGAACTGCCTGCTTTTCACATGGGAAAAATTAAGAGTATACATAAAACAACTCGCCCGCTCGATATTCCAGAGTCCTGACTCTTGAGTGGAATCAGAGCAGCCCACCAATACTCGCCTTCCCAAATGGGGAAGGGAGTATGGTAGGGGATGGGGTACGAAAGGTCAAAAACAAATCAGATTTGAAACTTTTTCTTTATTCCTCTTGAGACCTGCCTCAGCGAGGAAGGATGTCACGGAGTGACAGAAAGGAGTGCAGTTCCTCGGACGAAGTCCGATTGTATGGTTTTGATTTTCCCCAAGGCGAAGCCTTGGTTTAAGGGTGTCAGAGCTCGCCCCGTAGGGGGAGCTGGCGCGCATGCGCCTGAAACATCATCTCCACGAGCAACGCGAGGTTTTACGGTTTTCTTAACCTGCCGCTCTCCGCCCATACGCTTTTATCTCATCCTCCACCTATCTCTTTTCCTCATGCTTATTGAGAAAAAGTAATGACTTATAGTTGCGAGTGAATTGTAATTTTAATAATTCTAAATATTTTTGTTTTGCCATGCCTGTAAATTTCTATCCGATAATATCGAGTAAAATCCAGTATAAAGAAATATTTCGAATATGCCCATTTGTATTTATAAATCAAATATTGACAGATTATAAATTATCAATATATAATTAAGACATGAATGAATTAGAAATCTTCAAGGCTCTATCGAACCCTATACGGCTAAACATCATAAAGTGGCTGAAGGAACCGCAGAATAACTTTCCACCCCAGGGACTCCATGTGCCGGAGGGAGACCGTTTTGACAGAAGTGTCTGTGTTGGATCGATCTGCGAAAAGACTCAGATTTCCCAGTCGACCATCTCGCATTATCTTGATATGATGCAGAGAGCAGGTCTTTTGGAATCGCGCCGTTTCGGCAAGTGGACATACTACCGCCGCAACGAAAGGAACATCAGCCGATTGTCAGAGTTCATCCGTAACTCGTTATAACCGGTCATTATAAGGTATAATAAAGACGGCAGGGAATCCTGCCGTCTATTTTTGGGTTTATGTATCTAATAAACGAGATACATTTTGGAATATTTCATGTAAATTCTCATTTTGAAGGCAAAAGCCGGAAAGGACTGTTCACATGATTGAAAAACCATTTATCCTCGCAGGAAAGAAACTCTCCACACGTCTCGTGTTCCCGCCGCTCGCGACCGAAAGCTCAGACGGCGGCAAGCCGAACGAAAAAATCACGCAGCACTACTGCGCCATCGCAGCAAACCCGAACGTCGGCATGATCATCACTGAGCACAGCTACGTCGATCCACAGGGCAAAGCAGACCCGCACCAGATTTCCTTTGCCGACGACTCCGTCATCGACGCACAGAAAGCCATGGTGAAATCCATCCGCAACGTGCGCCCCGACATCTGCCTCCTCGCGCAGATCAATCACGCAGGCGCCAATACACGCAAACTCTACACAGGCATGGATCTCGTCTCCGCCTCTGACATCAAATGGACCAGAGACCAGGCAAGAGCCCTCACCGTCGATGAAATCCACGACCTGGAACAGAAATACATCGCAGCAGCCCTCCGCGTCCAGGAAGCCGGCTATGACGGCGTAGAAATCCACTGCGCACACGCTTACCTCCTGAACCAGTTCTACTCGCCGATCACCAACCACAGAGACGACGAATACGGACCGCAGACCATCACCAACCGCCTCCGCTTTACCCTCGAAATCATCCGAGGCATCAAAGCCAAAGCCAATAAGAACTTCATCGTCTCCGTACGCTTGGGAGGCTGCGACTACAAAGAAGGCGGCAGCACCATCGAAGACGCATGCGCAGCAGCCAAACTCTTCGAAAGAGAACACATCGACCTCCTGAACCTCTCCGGCGGCACCTGCCAGATCTTCAGACCGGGCCACGCAGAACCAGGCTTCTTCACCGACATGTCCGAAGCCGTCAAGAAATGCGTATTCACCCCGATCCTCGTAGCAGGCGGCATCACAACAAAGAAAGAAGCCGACCTCTTCCTCCGTGAAGGCAAAGCCGACCTCATCGGCGTAGCCAGAGCACTCAACGCAGACCCGAAATGGGAAATGTAAAATAAGGAAACTAAATAAGACATTCAAAAAGGACCCCGAAAGAGGTCCTTTTTAGTTACATCGTCTCTGCAACTACCCTGCAGGGCAGTCCGGTCATGCCTTGGTAACGCATAGGGTACGTATTCATTATTACATCTTTATTTAGCAGTTCCTTCAAATTACACATGTTTTCAATGACGAAGACACCATGATCAGCACAGTACTGATCCTTGACAGGATGCTCGCGGCCGCGCCTGATCCCCGCAAAATCCACGCCGATCAATGAAATATGAAGATCGACCAATTTCTCAATCAATTCATCAGACAGCTGCGGATGCTCCTTGAAATACCTTGCACTTCCGTAGCCTTCCTCCTCAATGAATCCTGAGTAAAACATGACAAATGAATCCGCGGGAACTTTCTCCAGATCCACATCAAAGACACCGATATCCCTGTCTTTGATCCCGCTGACATCAAATACGATTCCTCTTCTCTGGGTATACTCTAAAAGAAATTCCTTATTCATTACATCAAAATGAGTTCCCAAATGTCCAGATAAAGATTTCTTATCATGCCCCTGTGCATCCTGTACCATTTTAGGTGTGATTTCAAGCGTTACATCAATTTTCATTACGGTTTCCCCCTTTAGATCTTTGCTGGCTGCTAAATTTTACCAGCACCGATAAAAATCAAGATATGCCCTTAACCTTGCCATGGAAGATGTGAAATGAAAGCCATTTCTTTATTCTTTGTGTTGGATTAAAGTTCTAATATAAATATTATACAATAGCCTCGAGGTGCGAATTTGGAAAGGAGGTAAGATGCCTTTTGCAAACATATCAATCATTGAAAATGATGGCGGTACTATTTTCCAATAAATAGTATACCAATGATGAGAATCAAACGGCTCTATTTTGCATATATTGAACGGTATGTATGAGTTTAAGTGCTAAATAACCTAATATACGATACTTAAATAGCAAATAGCCATAATTAGTATATAATTCAACTTAATTGTGTGCTAAAATGTGTGAAGAATACGTAAGACGTTTGTAAAGGTAATATATATTTGGAAGGAGATGCGTGGAATGAAGTGGAAGGCTATAGTTGCAGGTATGTTAGCAGGTGCAGCTCTGTTAATGGCAGGCTGCGGCGGCTCATCTTCTGGGGATGCAGCAAAATCGGCCAATGCGGCACAGAATTTCAAGGGTAAGAAACTGGTTATGTATGTTTCTTTCCATGAAGATACGGCAAAGGAACTGTCGGACGCATTCAAGAAGAAGACCGGTGCTGATGTAAGCTTTATCCGCCTGCCAACTGGTGAAGCATTAGCTCGTATTCAGGCTGAAAAGGATTCACCGAAAGCGGATGTATGGCTGGGCGGCACAGCAGATGCTCACGCAAAGGCAGCTTCTGACGGACTTCTGTCAGCTTATAAGTCACCGAATGCGAAGATGATTCTTCCGCAGTATCAGGATAAGGATGGATACTGGTATGGCACATACCTGGAAGCTCTGTCCGTCGGCTATAACGAAAAACGTTTCAAAGAAGAATTTGAACCAAAGGGCGTCAAGGCTCCTGAAACACTGGATGATCTTCTGAAACCGGAATTCAAGGGCGAAGTCATTATGCCAGATCCGAGAAAATCCGGAACAGGCAATACATTCATCAGCTCCGTTCTTCAGTCCATGGGCGAAGGAAAAGGCTGGACCTATTTGAAAGCACTGAAAGGCCAGGTAGCACAGTTCACTCCTTCCGGATTTACACCAGCACAGAAGACAGGTGCCGGAGAATACCTGATCTGCGTCAACTTTGTTTCTGACCAGAATCTGGTCAGCGCAAAGGGACAGAAGATCCACAGCACGATTTACAATAATTCCGGCTGGACGGTCTGCCCTGTTGGCCTGATCAAAGGCGCTGCTGATGCTGATGTAGCTAAAGCATTTATCGACTTTGTACTGACGAAAGAAGCTGGCGAAATCATGGTAAAATCCACCCATGGTATCGCATGCAACCCTGATGTAGCTCCGCCAGAAGGTATGAAGCCTCTGAAAGAGCTCCCACTCTTCAAGGAATATGACCTGATCAAGGCCGGTGCAGATAAGCAGAAGAATTGCGACGAATTCTTCGCAAATTAAATTGGTTCAGATGATGCCTCTGCCTTTCTGGCGGAGGCATTATTGTTCTACAATAGATTTCTTAAATCATTGTAAGGAGTCACTATGAGCGAAAAAGATATAGGGCATGAACATACAGGAGGAATGGCGGAATTCAAGGCCCTCTTAAGGGAGCCGCCGCTCCTTATCAGCATATCCGTTGTATTTTTGCTGTTTGCTGTTTTTATCATTTATCCATTTGTGAAAATACTGCTGGTCCCGGACGGAAGTGACTGGATCCGTGCGCTGACGGAAGAAGAATTTGTCCTTGCCTTCGCGCATACGCTGTATTCTTCCTTCGTGGCAACATTCAGTGCCATCATCCTCGGGTTTCTCTTTGCATACGGCATCCATTATACGGATATGCCATGCAAGCGGTTCTTTCAGGTAGTGGCTCTCCTTCCTACGATGGCGCCGTCTGTCGTGACGGGCCTTGCCTTTATCATGCTTTTCGGCAGGCGCGGATTTATCACCTGGAACCTCCTTCATCTGAAGGTAGACCTGTACGGCCCATTCGGCCTGTGGGTGGCGCAGACTGTTGCATTCTTCCCTCTGGCCTATATCACGATTTCAGGGGTGCTTAAGAGCATCAGCCCGAATCTTGAACTGGCTGCACAGAACCTGGGGGCAAGAGGCTGGTATCTTTTCAGGACTGTCACATTGAGGCTGGCAACCCCGGGCATTGCCAGTGCATTTCTTCTGGTAGCCATCAACTCTCTGGCAGACTTCGGCAACCCGATGCTCGTCGGAGGAAATTATCAGGTACTGGCGACAGAAGCCTATACACAGGTCACAGGAGCCTGGGATCTTCCCATGGGCGCCACGCTTTCTGTTTTCCTTGTCATTCCGACACTGATCGTATTCTTCATCCAGAGGTACTATCTGGAAAAGAATTCTTACGTAACCGTTACGGGGAAACCTGTCGCAGGGCTGATCCGCGTCACCACGGGGCCGCTTGCAAAATGGCTTCTCTTTGCATTCTCCATGCTGCTCAGCCTCGGGATCTTAATGATCATCGGAGTCGTATTCCTTTTTGCCTTTACCGTTGCATTCGGGTATGACTACACGTTTACGCTCGAATATTTCAAGGAAGGCGTCATCCACTCCCATGTCATGATCAATTCCTGGGTGGCTTCCATATCGACAGCTGCCATCACGACAGTTCTGGGCATTGCGCTTGCCTTTCTTACCATCCGCAAGAAATTCCCCGGAAGAACGATCATAGATTTCCTTGCCATGCTTCCGGTATCCCTTCCAGGTACATTCATCGGCCTGGCATTGATCCTTGCCTTTAACGACGGACCGCTGGCCATGACGGGTACGCTCGGCATCATTATCCTCGGTATGGCCCTTCGACAGCTTCCTGTCGGATACAGGCAGGCGGTAGCAGGGCTGAAGCAGATCGAGGGCTCGCTGGAAGAAGCATCGACCAACCTGGGCGCGAACAGTTTCACCACATTCCGCAAAATCGTCCTTCCTATGCTGAAAAATTCCTTATCCGTCAGTTTCGTTTATGCTTTCATGCGATCCATGAATACGCTGTCAACTGTTATTTTCCTGGTTTCCCCGGAATGGAACCTGGCATCCATCAATATCATGAGTCTGGCAAATCAGGGATTCCTTCCTACAGCGAGCGCCACGGCAGTAGGGATTATGCTTGTCATTTATGCAACTTTTGGTATCGTGAAGCTCATCTTAAGAGATAAAATCAATATCTTTGATCTGTAAAGAAAGCGGGAATAAAGTATGGCAGACTATGTATTGCAGTTAAAGAATATCAATAAATATTTCGGGAAAAGCCATGTGATCAAGAATGTCAATCTGTCCTTTGAAAGAGGCCATTTCATTACCTTTCTGGGACCATCCGGCTGTGGCAAGACGACACTCCTCCGCATGATTGCAGGATTTTATGAACCCGATGAAGGGGAAATCCTCCTGAACGGAAAGAACGTCGAAAGGATTCCTCCTTATGGAAGAAATACATCCATGGTATTCCAGGAATATGCGCTCTTCCCTCATATGAACGTTTTTGACAACGTATCTTACGGGCTGAAAGTCAAAAAGGTTCCCAAAGATGAAATGATCAAGCGCGTGGAAGATGCACTGGAACTCATGCAGCTCAAAGGGATGGAAAAACGTTTCCCGAACCAGATGTCCGGCGGCCAGCAGCAGCGTGTCGCTGTCGCAAGAGCACTTGTCATGAAACCGGACGTCCTTCTTCTCGATGAACCGCTTTCCAATCTGGATGCGAAGCTCCGCGAAAGCGTCCGTGTCGAATTAAGAACCATCCAGCAGAAAATGGGACTCTCCGTTATTTACGTAACACATGACCAGTCAGAAGCCCTTTCCATGTCGGATGCCGTCGTCGTACTGAAAGACGGCGAAGTCCATCAGGTCGGCACGCCGCAGGAAATCTATTTCGAACCGAAGACACAGTTCGTCGCTGATTTCATCGGCACAACCAATCTCATTTCCGTAGAAGGAAAAGGGAATAACGACGTGGCTTATGGAAATACCGTATTCCATTCCACCAATCCCGTCACCCCGGGTGCCAGGTACGTCGCATCCGTCCGTCCGGAAAGCATAAAGATCTCCCTGGAAAAAGTGGAGGGGAAGGTCAATATCAAGACCTCTATCGTAAACCGCATGTTCCTGGGCGAAAAAGTGCGCTACTTCGTCAAGGATGAATTGGACAAGGAATGGATTGTAGACATGTTCGATCCAGGGAAAACGCTTCTCAGCGGTGATGCCTATGTCACGTTCAAAGCGGAAAAAGCATGGGTGATTGAAGACAAATAAGCTTCAACAGACCTTGGGAAAGGAGCTGCCTGGATGTTAGAAGAACTGAAAGAAGAAGTGCTGGAGGCAAATCTGGAACTTCCCCGTCATCATGTCGTGCTTTATACATGGGGGAACGCGAGCGGAATCGACAGGGAAAGAAACCTCATCGTCATCAAACCGTCCGGCGTACCGTATGAATACCTGAAAGCTTCCGATATGGTCGTCGTGAACCTTGAAGGCGAAGTGGTGGAAGGAAATCTGAGACCATCCTCAGATACCAGGACCCACATTGAACTGTACAAGAACTTCCCGGAAATCGGCGGAGTCGTCCACACCCATTCCATTCACGCCGCAGCCTTCGCACAGGCCGGAAGGCCGATCATCCCTATTGGCACGACCCATGCAGACTATTTCTACGGACCCGTTCCCTGTACCAGACCCCTCACGAAAGAAGAAGTGGAAGACGACTACGAAAGAAATACGGGAAAAGTGATCGCTGAAACCTTCCGTGATCTCAAGATTGATCCTAAATCCACGCCCGGCGTACTCGTCAGAAACCATGGCCCGTTCACATGGGGGAAAGATGTTAAAGAAGCTGCATACCATGCAGTCGTCCTGGAAACAGTCGCAGAAATGGCCCTCAAGACATTTCTTCTCTCGCCGGATGCAAGGATACAGAACTACATCCTGGAAAAACACTACGAAAGAAAACACGGACCCCATGCCTACTATGGGCAAGTGAAATAATTTAAAAAAGAGTGGCGCGATGCCACTCTTTTACTATGCATGAAAGGCCCGAGGCTCTTGGATATTCTCATTTTCCCATCACCCTCCATGGTATAATGGGAGGAGCAAAGGAGCTTGTTATGTCTACTAAAAATACCCCACTCACATTAAACGCGACGTATACGATCGAGATCCGCGATCTTGGTGTCCATGGCGAAGGCATCGGATCGGCGGAGAATTTTACTGTCTTCGTTCCGGGAGCTCTTCCTAGAGAGACGGTGAAGGCGAGGATCATCCTGATCAAGAAATCGTACGCTTCCGGGAAACTCATTTCCGTCGAGAAGCCGTCTCCCTACCGTACGGTGCCCCAGTGCCCGGTCTATGATTCCTGCGGAGGATGCCAGATTTCCCATCTGACCTACGAGGGCCAGCTGGCAGCGAAGGAACGCCGCGTGAAGGACGTCATGGTCCGCATCGGCAAGGCAAGCGAAGACGTCGTCCTTCCGATTCTTGGCGCGCCGCATGAATGGAATTACCGAAATAAAATGGCCGTCCCTGTCGGACAGGTGACAGGCGGCCCCGTTCTTGGCTACTACCGCCAGGGCACGCACCAGATCGTCCCGATTCAGGAATGCCTCATTCAGGAAGAGGAAAACAACCGCCTTCTCCGATTTGCGGAAGATTTCATGATCCGCCATGGCATTACCGGCTACAATGAGAGATCCGGAAAAGGCTGCGTCCGCCACGTCATGGGGCGTGTCGGCGATAATGGGGAAGTCATGGCCGTCATCGTGACCGCCACCGAAAACCTGCCGAAGAAGGACCTCTGGGCTGAAGAAATCCAGGAAGCCCTCCCCGAAGTCGTTTCTCTTTACCACGATGTCCAGAATAAGAAACGCAACGTCATCTTAGGACCGGAAATCCACCACATCTGGGGAAGAAAGACCCTCACCGCATCCCTCTGCGGCATTGCCTTCGAAGTATCGCCATTTTCCTTCTTCCAGGTCCACAAGGCCCAGGCAGAAGTCCTCTACCAGAAAGCCTTGGATGCCGCTGACCTCAAAGGCGGGGAAACCGTCATCGACGCCTACTGCGGCACAGGCACCATTTCCCTCTGCCTTGCGAAAAAAGCACGCCGCGTCATCGGCATCGAAATCGTCAGGGAAGCCATCGAAGACGCTAAGAAAAATGCCGCATTCAACCATATAGAAAACGCCGAATTCCACGCCGCCGACGCAGGCCTCCTCATGCCGAAACTCTACGAAGAAGGCCTTCGCCCCGACGTCATCGTCATGGACCCCGTCAGAGCCGGATGCAGCGAAGACGTTCTCAAAGCCGCCGCAGGCATGCAACCCGCCCGCATCGTCTACGTCTCCTGCAACCCCGCCACCTTCGCCCGCGACGCAGAGATCTTGGGCCGCTTAGGCTACAAACTCCAGTCCGTCCAGCCCGTGGACATGTTCCCACAGACCACTCACGTCGAGTGTGTCTGCTTGATGTCAAGGGTTGATAAGTAGTGTGTGAAAAAGGCGTGAAATAAAGGGTTTTCTGAGGGTTGGAGGTTAAACTTCAGCTCTCGAATTTTTGGTTGTAATCGAGGAACTAAACATATCCACTGCAAAAATGCCGTAGGGTCGAGTTGACAGCTTGAAAACGGGTAGGTTGTGGAGATAGGATTGTTAAGATGTGATGGTAAGTTGACGGAATGATTGTAAATTAATTTTTCACTAGAGTATATGTGTGGTTTGAAGAAAAATAGGCTATTCATCATAGATAAAATGAAATTGATGTTGATTAGCCACAAGGAGTGAAAATGGAAAAGAAAGTAAACTATATTCCGGCTGTACGTTCTAGAATTGAAAAGAAGGTTGGAATATATTGCAGGGTTAGTACAAATGACATGCAACAATTGAATAGTCTTACTGCTCAGATTTCCGGACTTACTAGGCTTGTGGCTACAGTGGATACTTGGAGATTAGTTGATGTCTATATTGATATTGCATCCAGTAAGTCCAAATCTCTAAGAAAAGATTTTGCTCGTATGGTTGAAGATAGCAAGCAAAAGAAAATTAATATAGTGATAACCAAAAGTCTTAGTCGGTTTGGCAGGGATACTGTTGATACACTCGAGGCTTTGAAGATACTAGGAGAATCCGATGTTCGTGTTATTTTTGAACAAGAAAATCTGGATTCCGCTGAAACCGACAACCAGCTGATGATTTCCATCGTGGAGGCATTGGCACAAGCAGAAAACGAGAGTAGAAGCGAAAACATCAAATGGGGTATTAAGAAGAAGGTCGAATACGGAACTTCAAAATTAGCTGATAGAAAATGTTACGGATATGATAGCGATGAGAACGGAAAATTAATTGTTAATGAGGAACAGGCAACTATTGTTCAGAAGATATTCAACTTGTATCTTGGTGGCAAAAGCGTAACAGGCATCTTGAAAGAACTAGAAAATCTAGGTATCAAATCACCAACCGGCAAGGATAAGTGGAACAAACGAACTGTTGAGTTGACGCTAACCAAACGAAAGTATATCGGAGAAGCGGAGCTTTTGAAATCTGATGAGAATAGTACATATTATTTAATCAGTGATAATAACCCGGCAATCATCTCTAAGGAAGTTTTTGAGGCAGTGCAAAAAAGAAAAACTCAGAGAAGCAATGTCACGGTAGATGAAGAGGGGACAAAGCACCGCAGCGCAAATAAGTATAGCTCAAAGAAAAAGTAGTCGGATAATTATCTTCATCTTTGTATAATAAATGACTTGCTATTATGTGCCTCACGAGTGATATATAGTGCTACCAAAAGAAGAAAGGTAGGAATTATGTATGATGTACTTAAAGCTAAATGCTGATTATGAGCAGGGGGAACTTGTTCCATTATTGGATGATGCGATTTATGTGTATTGTGATGTTTGCAAAAGTTTACATAGAATTGAAGATGTGAGTCATGCTGCATTTGGATCTTGTTCTTTTGAACAGCTTAATGCCTGTGAAAAATGTAGTGAAGAACTTCAAAAAGAAGATGAAAAGAAACAAATCGCAGAGGCTTTGGGTTGGTATCCTAAGGTTACACTAATTAGTTTTTAGACAATGCTGAAATTCAGAATTATTTGATAAGTTGGTTCTGTAGATGAAGAAGAAATGAGTTCGTATAATTCAATTTGCTTTTGAAGAGGAGTTTTAACAAATTAAAAGTGTAAACTTTTACACACACCCTAGCCAAAAGCTGCGTAACAAGCAATTGTATTGCTCACAAACCGAAGATACATAACTAAACATAGAAATGATACAATGCCTGAGCCCAGTATTACTGCGGTTTGGGCATTTTTGCATTTATAAACAAGAGTAACTTTTGTCCGTAATTTGAGAAAAAGAGAAGAAAAGTTGCCCACCCACTTCGCAAGAAAAAAATAACGAGCAAAAGTTTACAGATGGGAGAACAAATTACAAAATAATTGTAAACTAACTATGCGATAAAAATATTATGAAAAATATAGCTTGACAAATATATTTATATACCGTAATATATGAATATAAAAATACAAAAGATAAACATATAAATATGAGAAGGAAGAGAGTGATTTTATGAATTACGACGCAAAAAAGTTGAACGAAAAAGCGGAACTTTTAAAAGTTTTAGCACATCCTGTACGTCTTTGTATAGTAAAAGGATTATTAGAAAATGGCGGGTGTTGTAATGTTACATATATGCAAAATTGCCTAAATGCACCACAGTCTACAGTTTCACAACATTTACAAAAATTAAAGGCTGCAGGAATTATAGAAGGTAAGAGAGATGGTTTGATGGTAAATTATAAGATATGTAACGAAAAAATAAAAGAGTTGCTCTCAGTGTTATTTAGTGATTGAAGAATATTAGAAAAATTATTATTAGAATTTCGAGAAAATAAGGAGGCGAGTTTATGAATAATAAAGGTAGTTGGAATCCATATTTTGCAGGTGCTTTAAGTGGTGTAGTAGCTATTGGGTCGGTGTGGTTTGTGGGAAAATATTTTGGAGCGTCCACTTCTTTTGTGAAAAGTGCAGGGATGATTGAGCAAATTTTTTCTCCGGAACGTGTAGCTCGGATGCCATACTTTATTAAAGAAGTACCAGCTATTGATTGGCAGTGGATGTTTGTTTTGGGAATAGCATTAGGAGCTTTTGTTGCATCTATTTTATCAGGGACTTTTAAAGTTCAAACAATACCTGATATGTGGGCGGGAAGATTTGGAAGTGCAACTAGACCAAGAGCAATAGGTGCATTTATAGGTGGAGTTATAGCTATGTTTGGTGTGCGTTTAGCTAACGGTTGCCCAAGTGGACATGGACTTGCAGGAGCTTCTCAGTTGGCTGTAAGCGGCTACTTAGCATTAATCTTCTTCTTTATTGGTGGTATGATTTCAGCAAATTTATTATACAAAGGTGGTAAAAGAAGATGATTACATTATTTTATGGATTAATCACGGGAATTCTATTTGGTTTTTTATTACAAAAAGGGGAAGTTTTACGTTATGACAAGCAAATTGGTGCCTTACGTTTGCAGGATATGACGATTGTAAAGTTTATGCTTTCTCATATTGCCGTAGCAATGGTAGGAGTATATTTCCTGTATGATTTGGGTATAGTAAAATTATCCATTAAATCAACTATTTTAGGCGGTGTGGTCATTGGCGCCATTATTTTTGGTATTGGTTGGGGATTATTGGGGTATTGCCCCGGTACATCGTTGGGAGCATTGGGAGAAGGGCGCATTGATGCTTTATGGGGTATTGGTGGCATGTTAGTTGGTGCCGGTGTTTATGCTGAGGCTTATCCTTATTTGCAAAAAACAGTACTTACTTGGGGAGATTATGGTAAAATTACAATTCCGCAGGTTTTAGGAGTAAATCATTGGATAATCATTGTTATCTTGCTCATAGCTATATTGGGATTATTTAAATGGTTTGAGCAAAAGGAGCTTTGAGATTTAGGTATATTTTTGTTTAATAGGAGGAAAGTATAGGATATGAACAATAATATTTAGAAATATATGTATTGGCTGTTGTTAGTATTTCTGGCCGTAGGTTTTTTTTATCCGCCTATTGGACTAATTGCTATTATATGTATGGTCGCACCAGTTTCAGTTGCATTTTATAAGGGGCGCTTCTGGTGTGGTAATTTTTGTCCACGAGGAAGTTTCTATAAATCTTAACTTTATTATTACAAGTTATGGATGATGGTCACTTAACAGATGGTCAAGGTAATGTCATTAACTTTAAAAATACAATTATTATTTGTACTTCTAATGCTGGCTTTGGCGATGGAAATGAAGAGTTTGATGATATTATGGATGAAATGAAAAAATTCTTCCGCCCTGAATTCCTTAACCGTTTTCAATGGTATCGTTAAATTCGAGCATTTAGGTAAAGATGCATTACAAGACATCGTGAACTTATTATTAGAAGATGTTCAAAAAACATTAGATAAAAAAGGAATCACAATGGACGTTACACAAGATGTCAAAGATTGGTTAATTGATAAAGGCTACGACGAACAAATGGGTGCGCGTCCGTTACGTCGTGTTGTTGAACAAGAAGTACGCGACAAAATCACAGATTACTACTTAGATCATACAGACGTAAAACATGTAGATATCGTACTTGAAAATGATGAAGTAATAGTTAAAGGTAAATAAACTGTTACACTAAATAAAGGAAATTATATTAAAAAAGAGTTTGGAACATAAATCAAAAACAGTAGTAAGGTAATTTCGTATTGAAAATTATCTTATTGGGTTCTTTGTCAAGTGGTGTTGGTGACCAATTAAAGTCATTTAAATTTTACTGTATTTACACGGTAGATTAATTTGAGCTCCGCTCCAGAAACCTACTTCGAGCATCCTAAGGCCGGCCTCAACCAACAGTGAAAGAAGATCACTTTCTCTGTCGTTTTCGGACACGGCTGTTCCGGCAGGAGTCTACGTAGGTTTCTTACGCTATTGTGTATGCGTTTCATTATTTTGTTACCTAGACATATCTCATTCAGTAGCTTAAGCCACTAAATGAGATATGTCTTTTTGATTGACGATAGCTCTTAATTTAAAGTGTAATAATATTCTATTTTTAAAAATAAGATTGACAAAATTAAAGAGTATCCGGTCTTCCAGGATTTGCTGAATGACTATGAGTTGCGTAACAAATAAGGAGTAATATTGATATGTTCCCACGAACGTACAAAATAGTCGATATGTTCCCGCATACGACCATTTTGCCAAAAATCGCAAATACATCAATTCTATCAACTCGTCCCACGTTGAGTGCGTATGTTTGATGTCTAGGACAGGAAAGTAAAAACGCTGGAAAGTGTACTAAATAAGCTATTTCCACTATTTTGAGATTAAAAATGAGAAATTCAAAATCGGAGTTTCATCACCCCATGGGAACATATCAACGCAATCCATTTTTTGATAGTTTAGACGGTGAGTTGGATAAGGGGTTCAAGAGTGTATGAGTTGGATGTTTTGAAAAAAATCCCCGGTGAGTGAGTAGGTTGGATGTGGAATAAATAGAATGTTCGTGTTATAGAACCACAAATAACCGGTTAAGATGAAATCATATTATCTTAACCGGTTATTGTTTTGCCGCAATGTAAAAATTTCAAACAATTACTTGCAAATTTATGTCGAGTAGTGTATTATAATCATATAATTGATTACACGATTATATGATTATAATATAGAAAGGAGAAGGAGTACATGGAAACATTGGTAGATGTATTCAAAGCACTATCAGATGAAACTCGTCTGCGAATTTTGAATCTGTTGTATGAGAGGGAATTATGTGTTTGTGATGTGATGGAAATATTGCAAATTACACAGGCAAAAGCATCCCGGCATCTTATCTACCTCAAAAATGCCGGGTTGGTCAAAGATCGCAAGCAGGCACAATGGGCATATTATTCGATGCGGAATGATAACAAACCAAAATTCCTTGATAGTTTGGTGTATGACAGTTTACGGACGATAGAATTATATCAAAAAGATATGAACAATCTGCATATCTGGCTGCATCAGAAAAAAGATACGTGTTGTGATTAGGTTAAAGGAGTGAATGATAATGAAGAAAATTGAAATTTTTGATCCGGCAATGTGTTGTTCGACAGGGGTATGTGGCCCTTCCGTAAATCCCGAATTGATCCGGGTGGCAGCAGTTGTTGAAAATCTGAAAAAAAGTGGGATCCATATTATAAGACATAATTTGTCTTCCGAACCGCAGGCATTTGTACAAAATACGATCATCAATGCAGCATTGAATGTCAAAGGAACGGAAATACTTCCGGTCACTATGGTGGACGGTGCGATTGTTAAGGAAGGTGGGTATCTTACCAATAAGGAATTTGCGGAATATCTTCAGTTAGATCTTGATGCAGTTCAATCAAAGCCGGATACGACACAGAATTCCACCTGTAACTGTGGTTCGAACGACTGTTGCTGTTAAGGAGGAATGCGGTCATGAACATATCATTATATGATCCGGCAAAAACAGCATCAACGAAATACTTGTTTTTTACAGGGAAAGGCGGTGTTGGGAAAACTTCTATTGCCTGTGCTACAGCGGTAGCATTGGCGGATGCAGGGGAAAAGATACTGCTTGTCAGTACGGATCCGGCCTCTAACCTGCAGGATGTATTCGGTGTGTCGCTGAATGATGCTGGTGTTGCTATTGCAGAAGTTCCCGGGTTAGTCGTAGCAAATCTGGATCCGCTGACTGCTGCTGCAGAATACAGGGAATCAGTGATTGGTGCCTATCGCGGCAAATTACCGGATTCAGCAATTCAAAATGTAGAAGAGCAATTATCCGGTTCTTGTACGGTGGAAATTGCGGCATTTAATGCGTTTTCTGAATTTCTGACTAATGCGGAAAAAGCAGAAAAATTCGATCACATTATTTTTGATACGGCACCGACCGGACATACGCTCCGTATGCTCCAGCTCCCGTCTGCATGGAGCGGTTTTATCAGCGAAAGCAAACACGGTGCATCATGCCTTGGGCAGCTGTCCGGCTTAGAAGATAAAAAAGAAATGTATAAAAAAGCGGTTCATACGTTAGCGGACAGCCGTCTTACAACACTTATTCTTGTCACCAGACCGGAAACGGCACCGATCCGGGAAGCACAGCGGGCATCCCATGAATTGGAAGCATTAGAAATTCGCAATCAAGTACTTGTGATCAATGGCCTTCTGGAAACATATGATGTGAATGATGCAGTAGAGACCGCTTTATTTAAAAAACAACAGTCTGCAGTGCAGGAGATACCCCATAATTTGGTAAAACAGTCCGTCACGATGGTACCATTGCGCGCGTATAATATTACAGGGTTGGATAATGTCAGACAGCTGCTTTCGTATTCTGGTTATACCACTGCTGTGTCCACATTGCAGCGTCCGGATGCGTACGCGCTTTCGGATGTCGTAGATGAAATTGAAGCGTCAAACAAAAAAGTAATCTTTACCATGGGGAAAGGCGGAGTCGGAAAGACAACGATCGCCGCAGCTATCGCTCTTGGCCTACATCGTAAGGGGAGAAAAGTACGTCTTGCTACCACAGATCCTGCTGATCATTTGAACCTTGTCATAGGGCAGCAAGAAGGCATATCTGTCAGCCATATCGATGAAAAAGGTGAGTTGAAAAAATATCAGGAAGAAGTGCTTACGAAAGCGCGCCAGACTATGCCGGAGGATGATCTGGAATATGTCAAGGAAGATCTTCGGTCGCCATGTACACAGGAAATCGCCGTATTCCGTGCTTTTGCCGATATTGTTGCGAAGAGCCGGGACGAAATCGTTGTACTGGATACAGCGCCTACAGGACACACGATCCTTTTACTGGAATCTACCCAAAATTACAATCAGCAGATAGAAAATTCCGGTGGTGCTGTATCGGATGCAGAAAAGGAATTGCTTCCCAGATTGAAAGATTCCAATGAAACGGAAGTTATCATCGTAACACTTGCGGAAACCACACCGTTTTATGAAGCAAAGCGGTTATTGGATGATCTAAAGCGTGCAGGGCTTGCTGTCAGATGGTGGGTAATTAATGCCAGTTATTCGATGGCGGATACAAAAAGTGATTTTTTGAGGGCAAAAGCAACTGCTGAATTACAATGGATCCATGAAGTCGACAACATATCAGATGGTCAGTATGCAATTATTCCGTGGAAACCATTTGAAGTAAAAGGTGAAAAGCTGCTGGAATTGCTATAACTACGGGAGCGTATATTCCACATGTCAGTGGAATAATAGCAGGATTATAGATCATTTGAGTTAGGAGAAGAATGTGATGGTAATACAAAAACATGGGTTATCATTTTTGGATCGATTTCTTACATTGTGAATTTTTATTGCTATGGCATTGGGCGTAACTGGGGGATATGTATTTCCCCAGTTGGCCGAGTCGTTAAGCAGTTTCAGTACAGGCACGATATCCTGGCCGATTGCTATAGGCCTTATCATTATGATGTATCCGCCTCTTGCTAAAGTGAAATATGAAGAAATCGGAAAAGTAGTAAATAACAAAAAATATTTGCATTTTCACTCTTTCAAAATTGGATTATGGGTCCTATTTTAATGTTTGTTTTAGCGGTATTCTTTTTAAGAGATATGCCAGGTTTTGCTATCGGGTTAATTGTTATTGGATTGGCGCGATGCATTGCAATGGTCATTATCTGGAATACACTGGCTGATGGGGACAATGAATATTGTGCAGCGCTGGTAGCACTAAATTCTATTTTCCAGATCCTGTTATATGCTGCATATATCTATTTATTTGTTACGATTATTCCGGAATGGCTGGGAATATCTTGGGGAGGACAGAATATTACGGTATCCATGACAGATGTGGCTGAAAGTGTGTTAATCTATCTAGGAATTCCGTTTGCTGCAGGTTTTTTGACAAGATTTGGATTCATTCGGACAAAAACGAAACAATGGTATGAACAGGTTTTTATTCCTAAAATTTCACCATTGGCTTTAATGGCATTATTATATACCATTATTATTATGTTTATGACTAAAGGAAATGAATACCCGAATTGAAAATAGATGCTTGTACCTGGGCAATATTTGAATCCATCGGTCCATTCCCAGAAACACTTCAAAATGTATGGGGGAGGATCTATTCAGAGTGGTTTCCATCTTCAGGATATGAAGCAGTTGAAGGTCCTGAAATTTTATGGAATGAGAGTCCAGACACTGGAAATCCAAAGTATCGAAGCGAAATCTGGATTCCAGTAAAGAAAAAAGACTATTAATTACATTAATGTTTATTATTGAGGGCGCTCCTAGTAAGAGTGCCCTTTTCGTAAACGGGTACGATTGGTGGATATGTTCCCGTCTACCGATAGCTCCAAAAACGCAGTGGATATGTTTCCGAGAACGGGCAGGTTCAAATGACATTCATTCGCTCATCTCGCCCCACGTGGAGACAGTGGCTCTACTAACGAGAACAAAATAAGAAAGGACCATAAAAGCCCGTGTTTAAGTTATTTCTGCGGCATCTGTCTTTCTGAAGAGAGAGGCGGGTGCCACTTTTTCTGTCCGGAGAAATGAGAATATTGCTCTGGCGTGACTATGGAAAGGCTATTTTGATGGATTTTTGGATGGCGAGACTGTGGTTTTGCTATTTTTGGGGGTTGAGACTGTAGGAAGGCTATTTTTCAGAAGTTGAGACGACGGGAAAGCAATTTGAGCCTGCGGCAGATCGCTACCATCATTCAAAGAAAGATCATTATAAAAGAGTAAAAAAGAGAGCGGTGCAGGTGATCCGCTCTCCGGCTGTTATTCCGCGGCGAACTGCTTGTGCAGTTCGTCTATTTTGTTCTTGTAATAACGAATCATTCTATCCGACAGGCCAAGGCTGTCTGCGATCTCAGCAGTTGTGAAACCAACCTTGTCTTTCTTATAAACCTTAGCGCATTTAGGGTAATGCTGTTCCAGAAATGCAATGAATTCTTCCTCTTCAAGATTCTTCATGGCTTCTGCACTGGTTACATCCCCGATAGCTGCTTTCTTATTGGAGTTCTCCATGATCGCATCCAAAGAGACTGTCTCTGAAGTGATGTGGTCTTCACTTGCCATCGGGCAACCGTAGCAGCTACGGTCACGACAAACTCTAGTAGTTCCGTCTGATGCCGGAATGCGGCAGCGGCGCTTGCGCGTGTTTCTCTGAGCCTCTGCCCATTCCATTGCCATGTATATCTATAAGCCGATGAAAGGCTATAACCTGATGCAGGCTATTGCCCGTGTCAATCGCGTCTTCAAAGACAAAGAGTGTGGTTTGATCGTCGACTACGTTGGCATTGCATCGGCGCTCAAAGAGGCTATGAACGATTACACGGCACGTGACCGGAAGAACTATGGTGATACCGATGTGGCGAAGGTCGCATATCCGAAGTTCCAGGAGAAGCTGTCCGTTTGCCGTGATCTGTTCTATGGTTATGACTATTCTGACTTTATTCATGGCAGCAATCTCGCCCGCTCGAGAGCTATCAGTGGTGCGGTGAACTTCATCGTTGCTGTGGGTAAGGAAGATGACCGGGATACGTTTCTCAAGGAAGCCCTTATGCTCAAGCAGGCTCTGTCTCTCTGTTCGTCCCTTGCAGCAAAGGACGAACGGATTGAAGCTGCGTTCTTTGAATCTGTCCGTGTGCTGGTAAATCGTCTCGTGAATCAGGGGGAAGGGAAGAAGATCTCTTTGCCGGAAATGAATGCGCGAATCAATAATCTCCTGAAGGCCAGCATTCACAGCGATGGTGTGATTAACCTCTTCCAAGATGCCAACAGCGATTTCTCACTCTTTGATTTGAATTTCCTTCAGGAAATCGCAAACATGAAAGAGAAAAACCTTGCAGTGGAGCTTCTTAAGAAGCTTATCACTGAGCAGGTGGTTGTGTACAAACACACGAATGTTGTCAAATCAGAAAAATTTAGTGAGATCTTGCAGAAAGCGATGAACCAGTATCTCAATGGAATGCTTACGAATGAGCAGATAATTGAGGAAATGCTGAATCTTGCAAAGCAAATTCAGGCGGCGCAGAAAGAGGGTGAAAAACTCGGGCTTACCGCTGATGAGCTAGCCTTCTATGATGCTCTGACCAAACCGCAGGCCATCAAGGACTTCTATGAGAATGAAGAATTGATTGCTATAACAAAGGAATTGGCAGATACGCTCCGAAAGAATAGAACGATCGAATGGCAGAAATGGGATTCTGCCCGTGCTAAGATGAGAATGCTTATTAAGCGACTGCTTAAACATCATAAGTATCCGCCGGAAGGTATGGACGACGCCGTCCAGACCGTGATGACGCAGTGCGAGCTGTGGGCCGATAGCAACGACATGGGAGAACGCGTCAGTGCTTATTCAGACAGGCTGAACCAGTATGTGAATGAAACGTATGATATGGGTATGGTGGCGGAGCCAAAGGCGCAATACGGGAAGAAGGAATAAGGAGGACCGATTATGGCAGTGCCAAAATACGATGAATTGATGAAGCCATTGCTTATTGCAGTCAGCGATGGCGAGACCTACAAGATGAAGGATGTCACAGCTCTTTTGGCTGAACAGCTGAATCTGTCCTCAGATGATCTTGCTGAAATGCTTCCAAGCAGAAGACAGACAGTGTTCAAGAATAGAGTCGGATGGGCAAAAACCTATCTGAAAAAAGCCGGACTTCTCGATAGCCCGGCCCGTGCCACAATTGTTATTACGAATGCTGGAAAACAAGTCGTTGCGGATAATCCGGAGAAAATAGACTCCAAGTATCTGGAGCAATTTCCTTCCTTTGTGGATTTTGTGTCTGCGCCTGAACCGCTCGATGATTCTAACCCCGCGTCAGAAGTTCCAAAGCCATCAGACCTCACACCTGATGATTAGCTGGAGGACGCATACAAGGAAATCAATGACAGCCTTGCATCAGATCTGCTTAGTGAAGTGTTAAAAATACCGCCATATACGTTCGAAAAGTTCGTTGTTGACCTTCTGCTGAAGATGGGCTACGGAAAGGCGGACTTTGGCAGCCATGCAACTGTAGCATCAGGGGATGACGGAATCGATGGGATCATCATGGAGGATAAGCTCGGATTTTCCCTTATCTATATGCAGGCGAAGGAGTGGGCAGTAGATAAGGTTGTGAGCCAGCCGGATATTCAGAGCTTTGTAGGAGCGATAGCAGGCAAGAAAGGCGATGGACTTTTTGTTACAACTGCGAGATTTTCACAAAAGGCTAAGAATTACGCGCATACGCACCATATCATACTGATAGACGGAGAGCGTCTTGCCAATCTGATGATCGAGTATAACTTCTGTGTATCGACTCGGAAGACTTTTGAAATTAAAGCATTGGATACAGATGCACTGGCGGAATATCAGGATGATTAAACCTAATAATGTTTCCATGCTTTATGCACAGCCATACAATTTGCAATATTAATGCATAGGTGGAACATCATGGAAATTAGGAAGGAATGGTGATTGGATGCAAGAATGCACGATATGTGAGAAGAATGTCTCAAAGCTCAAAGCATTTAAGCTTAAGGGCGGTGAATATGTATGCTTTGATTGCGTAAAAAAAGCAGGACATAATCCTATGACATGGATTAGTGTATTTACCACAAAGGAGAAGCTACTGGACGAGATTAGAAGTAATACCAGTTCAGAATCCAGAACTCAGAAAAGCAATATTGATTCCATGAAGGAGACGTTTGACAGAAGACGGTCTTCTCTTGGTCTTGGAGCCAAGGCACGAGTGTCGGATACCTTTAGACCAGATAAAAGCTTCTATAAAAGGTTTTACATTGATACGGTTCATAAGAAGTGGCAGGCTCTTGGCCCGGTTCATAATTACTCTGATCTGGTAAGTTATGAGTATCAGGAGGATGGTGGAACTGTTGTCTCCGGCGGAGTTGGGAGTGCTGTTGTCGGCGGAGCACTGTTCGGAAGCGTCGGAGCTGTTGTAGGAGCAGCAACTGGCAAGAAAAAATTAGCGGATTTTGTGAACAGCATGAAAATTAGGCTGACAGTGAAGGATATGAATAATCCAACGGAATATATCGATATGAATCCTGTCAGAATAAGAATGAAGCGGAGCTCCGGACAGTACAGAAAGAATCTTGAAGAAACACAGGAAATCTTGTCATGTCTTGAACTAATCATTCGAGAGAATCAAAAATCGTTAAGTGCATCGGAAAACTCAAAGCCAGCAGATGCGGCAGATGAGATCCTCAAATATAAAAAACTTCTTGATGCTGGGGCTATCACTCAGGAAGAATATGAAGCCAAGAAAAAGCAGCTACTGAATTTATGATTCTTCAGCTTGTACAAGATCACTGGTTGGATCAATGATAAAGCATGCTTTGGTTCAGAATAACATGGAATAAGAAAAGGCGACCATCAACTGGCCGCCTTCTTTCAGTCTTTCTGATAAAACATGCATTTATACCCGTCTGCCCGCAGCAGCAGGCCCGGCATCCAATCGGGTGTCTGCCCCATGATATCGCAGATCTCCTGCATGTTTGTTTCCTTCGGGACTTCGATGATGAGTTCATCATGGACGTGCCCGACGATGAAGCGATCCCGGAGATTCTTCATGGCGAAGCATAGGATATCCCGGGCTACACCCTGCACGATGTTCTCCACGAACTTCGGGCCGTACGATTCGAGGCGTTCCCATTTCTTCGTGCCGCCCACGCCCTCATAGGTGATGCACTCGCCGCCGAAACGGTTCATGCCGACCTTCGGCTTCACATAGGCGAGGTTCCGCCCAGAGGGCAGGGTGATGAACAGCATGCCCGCCTGCCAGAAGAAGGCGAGCCTGCCGAGCCGGGTGGTTTTGTGGTTTTTCACGGCAGCCATGACGGCCTTGTCGACGTCCCACCAGAACTTCACGATCTGCTGGTTCGCGTCACGCCATGAGGAGACGATGTCCGGAAGCTCATCCTCCGACAGGCCCATTTCGAGTGCGCCCATCGCCTTCAAAGCGCCGGTCGAGCCGCCGTAGCCGCACGCCAGTTCAGCGATCTTGCCCTTGGCGCGAAGCTCGCCGTTTACGCCGTGCTTGACGACCGGCTTGTGGAACATGCGTCTTGCCGTCGAGCAGTAGATGTCCTCGCCGTTCGCGAACGCGTCGGACTTCCATTTTTCGCCTGCGTACCATGCGATGACGCGTGCCTCGATGGCGGAGAAGTCCGCCACGTAGAACCGGCAGCCGTCCTTCGGAATGAAGGCAGTGCGGATAAGCTGGCTGAGTGTGTCCGGGACATCCTCGTAGATCATCTTCACAGCCTCATAGTCGCCGGACTTCACAAGCGCCCTCGCAGCATCCAGGTCAGGCAGATGGTTCTGCGGCAGATTCTGAAGCTGGATGAGCCGTCCGGCCCAGCGGCCTGTGCGATTCGCGCCGTAGAACATGAACATGCCGCGAGCACGGCTATCGGAGCATACGGCGCGCTGCATGGTCTGGTATTTCTTCACGCTGGATTTCGCAAGCTGCTGCCGGAGTTCCAGCACTTCGGTGAGTTCAGGTGGCGCGGTTTTGAGCAGGGCTGTCACTGCTTTTTTGCCGAGGCTGTCGACCTCCATGCCGTTGTCGGAGAGCCACTGCTTCATCTGCTGGACGCTGTTCGGATTCTCCAGATTCGTAATCGCCTGCATCTTCTCTGTCAGCTCGCTGCGGAAGCGGGTGTCCATGTCGATGGCCTTCTCCACGAGATCCATGTCGATGCGCACGCCTCGGTCGTTGATCTCCTGGTCGATGTGGTACTCGTCCCACACGAAGTCCGGCACCGGGAAGCTCCGCAGTTTCCTTTGGATCATCATCTCGACCTCGACGTCGCGCTGGTTGTACTTTTTGAATGTCGCCCATTTGCCGGGATCATCCGATGGCAGGTTCCGAGTGCGTCCGCCGTTCGCCTTGGTGGGTGCGCAGGGGACGGAGAAGTATTTGATGAGGGCCTTGCCTTCATCCATCTTCTGGTCGGCAAGCTGCAGGACTGCGCCGACGCCTTTTAAGCTGAGCGGGAGTCCCATTGTCGCCGCCCAGACCATCGAGCAGCGCCAGCCCTCCGGATTCAGGAACCGGGCATGCCCCAATGACAGCGGATGATTGTCGTGGAACGGGTCAAGGCTCCGCCCCATGTCCCGCAGGTAGCGTGACAGGCAGACGCGTTCGAAGTTTGCGTTAAATGCCCATTTGAGAACCGTGTCATCGGTCAGCGCGTCGAGGATGTCCTCCGGGATCTTTTCACCGCAGGCAAGGTCGACGACTTTCACCGGACCTCCGTCCACGCTGTAGCCGAACAGGAGAATCTCGAAGGCAGGCGAACTGCAATAGCGATAAACGCCGCATTTGCCAAGATCGACGTCGCTGAACGTCTCGATATCTATGCTGATTGTCTTCACAATTTTCACCTCAATTCACGAATAAGGCGGCAGGGAGATTAGTCCCTGCCGCCCGCCAACAGCTTTATGTTCTGTGGATTAGCTGCGATGCGCTTCGAGTTCCTTCATGCGGCGCTCGTGGTACTCCTTGTCGCGCTCCTCCTGATGGAGCCTGAGTTCCTTGTCCTCCCGGTAGGAGCGGGTGCTCGTGACCGAGATGATGATCAGGAGCGCGATGCCGCTGAGGCCGAGCAGGTCGTAGATGATGCAGAGAATCATGTTCATGATGGTTTCCATTGTCTTGCCTCCTTAGTTCAGGAAATCGTTGTCGTTGTCGGTTGTGAAATCCGCGAAGTCGGATTCTGCGCTGGCCTTGCTGCCGAGCGGCTCGCCATCACGGATCTTCTGCAGGTTGTTCAGGCCGCAGGCGATGCCGCGGTTCCCGGAGGAGTTGAACGCGTAGAACGTGATGCTGGCTCTGCCGTACACGCCGGAGTACACCTCGCTGCGGGAAAGAATCGGATTCAGGTCCGCGTCCACGATGCCCGGAGCGGTCGTTGCGTTCGCATTCACGAAGTAGGAGCCGCGGTAGGCCTCGTCGTCCGGACGCTCCGCGTCGCCGTCACGAAGCGGCGTCTTGATCGCGGACAGCGCCGGTACGGATTTGCTGTTGCCCTTGAGCTTGGCTTCGCCTTCCTTGTAGGCTGCCTCGATGGCTGCCTTGACCTTGGCGACCGTCACGGTGTCGGACTTCGGGATGATCAGGCTGACGCTGTACTTGGGCGTGCCGCCGTTGATGGACTTCGCCTCCCAGACGTTGGCGTAGGACCAGCGGGTGTTCGGGCCAGTGATAACCTTCATCGGATTGTGCATAGTTGTCTTACTCATGATTTTTGACCTCCTTGAAGTCGTTTTTTGCTGTATTCATCGCCGGACGCTTGTCGGAGTCCGGGACGAGTGTTGGTTTGCCCTGCGGCTTCTCGATGAAGCCTGACAGGAGTTCATTGAACCGGTTCTTTCCGAGGAGCTTCTGCATGGCAGTAATGCCGAGCAGCTTCTTCTCATACGGGTCGAATCCGGCGTCTTCGACCGTCTTGGCGACGGCGGTTTCATTGGCGTACTTGCGGACGGACCTGCCCTCTACGAGCTTGAAGCCGTGCCACTCCTTGCCGGAAAGCGCCTGCTGGAGCGCGTACTCCTTGATGTCGGACGCCCACGAGACCAGCTCGTCCACCTGGGAAAGGATGACCTCGATTTCCGCGTCGGAGAGCTCCGGCGGCAGCCTGAACTCATGCTGCGCGAGCTTCAGGTTCTCCTCGGCCCGTTTCCGGCAGATGGTCTTCGCCTTGCAGAACCGGCACCACGGGCCGCAGGAGAATTCCCCCTTGCCGTCCCAGGCCAGCTCCGCCGTAGGCTTCAGAACCTCGTCCGCCCATGCGAGCAGGTCCTTCTTGCTGATCTGCCATTCGCTGACGTTCTGCCGTCTCGGCTGGTAAATCGTCATGCTGACGGTGTCGATGTCGTAGATGCCGTCGAATAGATCCAAGGCTCCAAGCGAGTAGCATTTGAGCTGCGGATTGTCCTCCGCCGACACGGCGATGCCGGTGCCGTACTTCAGATCGATGATCCGGAGCGTGCCGTCCGCGATGATCAGCGCATCGGATGTGCCGAAGCCCTGTCTCACCCAGCGGGAGTAGTCCACGCGCTGTTCGACCAGAACAACCGGATCAGAGCAGGCCTCTTTTGCGGCCTCGACCTTTTCCAGTACGTAGCTGACATAGCCGTCTGTTGCTTCCTCCATCTCCTCGTTGTAGAAGGCAAGGGCCTCGGTCGGGTCCTGTGCCGGGTAGCCGAGCGCCTTGCGGAGCTTGTATTCGGCGAGCGCGTGAGCGCAGGTGCCTTCCAGTGCGTAGTCGCTTTCCTTGTCCTCGAATCCCTCGCTAAGCCTGACTGACGGCGAGCAGTGAATCCACCGGTCGGAGCTTGACGCGGAGAGGACCGCATGCTGTCTTTCAGAATTCATTGAGTCCCTCCACATCGAAGAGCAGGGCCTCGTAGTCCTTCGGATCGACAGCCGACAGCTTGCTCGCACCGTACTTGAGGAGCAGCTCGCGGATCTGCGTCGTATAGCCTGCGCGCGACCGTTCGGCGAGAACCTTCCTCACATCCTCCAGCTTCAGCTCCTTCTTCGGCTCAGGCTCGGCCTGCGTCTCTTCAGGCTGCGGAGCGGGTTCCTCGTCGTTGCCAAAGAACTGCTGGTAGAGCCAGTCGGCCGCGCTGTTAATAGCAGCGGCGGCATCGCGCAGTTCCTTGATGGTCTGATCCATTTCTGCCATTTTTGACATTCTCTTTGCCTCCTTCCGATGGTTGTCTGTCTGCGGCAAGGATCGAGAGGTTCCCTTGCCAGTCTTGCGGATACATGGCTTATCGCGATAAGAACGGCGATAACCTCGGTGTCCGCAGGACTTCTGTTGCGTGTCTTGTTTATCACGTTTCCTCCAATCCGGAGCATCTGTTTTCGTGCTCCTTACACTTCCCGCTGGAGGCGGGCGGGCCGTTTTGACGAAGGGAAAAGAAGAATTTCAGAAAAAAGCTCCGGCCACCACGATGGCCAGCCGGAGTCGCATGATTAGAACCAATCGGGGAACTCCTGAGACAGCTTCCCCTCGGCCTTCTTCAGGCGGGACAGGAACGTCGTGCGCTTGATGCCGACGATGTCGGCGATGGCCTCGTCGGAGAGGCCTTCCTCGCGGAGCTCTCCGATACGCTTGGCCTCCGGCATGAGCTCCTGCAGACGCTCGAAGAGCTGATCCAGCTCCGCCTTCTCGGAAAGCACCTCTTCAATAAGAGGAGCGCCGTCCGGAACGTAATCGGCGAGCGTTCCATCGCCGCCCGGCAGCGGATCGTCAAGAGAGACGGTCGTGTTGTTGCGGAATTCGCAGTCGAGGCAGTTGCCGTCGCACAGCCACCATTTGCTGCGCGGGCAGAAGCATTCGCCGCGATACTGCATGCGTTTCCTCAGCGCCGTGCGCCAGCGGTCGTACTCGCGATACTGGTCCTCCGGGATCTCGTACCACTGCTTGGTGGTCTTGTCGTAGATGCGATACTTCTTGGATTCTTTTGTCATGAATTTTTCCTCCTGTGATTTGCTTTTGCGAAGCAGTCACAGGGGGAATTCACAGACTGTTGATCCCAGAGTCACGCAAGATCATTGAAACCGAGCACGGATTTCGATATAATAGGAATTGGTAGGAAACGTTCAGAAATGCTCTGAACCATGTATCCCATGCGAAATCCGCCAGCTGAGCGATTTCTCCCGTGATCACTTCACAGGACTCACCAAATCGTTCGCAAGGTCGGCTGCCATAGTTCGTAAGGTTCTTAAGGTTCGGGTTTTGAAAAAGCAGAGGAAAATAGTGACAACAGATGGAATACCAAGGCTATGCGGCGGAACGTTCTTCGTACTCCTGCTGCAGGCATTAAAGAATAGGAAAAGCGCCCGAGAGCATTACAAAGGAGATCGTGATGGCCTCTCTGACCCGGAAGTGCTCATCGGGCTTATCAAGGTAATTAATCCTGATTACGAGCCGCCAAGGCTCGAGCGGATAAAGACAAAGACAAATGATTTCAAGGCATGCAAGCTGTCGAAGGGTGAGTATCTTCCCTTTGGAAACACACCGGAAGTAGAAGTGTTTGACGAAAGAATCAGAACGGAATACGGGTCTGCGCTGATTCCTATGACGGATTTCGTGAATGAGTTTCTCGACCTCGGAGAAACCGTGCATAAGGATGTCAGATTGGTAAAAGCACTGATTGAACTTGTCCAGTGTGACTACAGCATTGCATCGGATGAAGGATTCTTCATCCGCGACGATGGAGGGCAAATAAAAAAGGCCGCACTTAGCGACCTGACAAAAGTGTGCTATCCAGCATTTTTGCTTGGAATCTGGCACTATGTAGTTGTGAATCGGAAGGACAATAGCATCGGAAAACCTACATATGATGAATGGTGCCCAGAGAATGGCGGTGGCCCGAGAAACTACTCAGGCAATATGGGCAAAGGCATTACAGCTGACATCAGGACATATATGCCGGAGCCCACGGATGCGGAACCGGCGGATGATGCCCAGCCTGATAATGAGTCAAATGAAGATGAGCAAGAGGACGACAATCAGTCTGCCGCATTTTCGCAGCAGGTAATCAATAATCCTCTGTTTATTCAGCAAAACGGGGATAACAATACGATTCTGTCAAACTACGGCACAGTAAATTTGACAATCGGCGAAAAGAAAGGAGCCGCGGATGAGTGACAAACTTGAAGTAATATCAGCTTCCAATCTTCCGGACGACAGGAAGCCAGATGTGACACAGACCGGCAATGAGAATGTGGCCATTGCAAACTACGGCACAGTTCAAATGCAGGTCAACCAGCAGTTTTGTGGAATGCCACAGCTTGGAGGACAGTTTTATGTGCCACCGCGGATAAACCGCGAGTATTACAACATCTTTGTCATCGGCACTGAGGAGTACGACAAGCCTTATTTCAAAGTCCCGCGGGATCGAGCTTTGTCCGAGTGCATGTCTAAGGAGACAAAAGAAAAATTCTCTGGCATGACGAAAGAGGACAAGCAGCAAATCATTATGATGCCGTCTCTTTTCATGGCGGAGAATCATCAGTACGGTAATGCCGATGATGGCCAGAAGGTCATATACGGTTTCGTGTCGGATTACAAGATCTACGAAAATGATGTGAAGGTCTTCTGGTGCGGGTACAGACTGGACATTCCTCAGATACGGCTGAATGAGCTTCTGGAAGAGCTGCAGCTTATCGGAGACAACCGGTTCAACGAGATGAATCGGACGCATTGGGCAATAAAGAGATGCGACCTGATACAAGAACTTCAAGAAGCAGGCATCGAGATTCCGGTATTTACATATGGAACATCGAATTGAGACACGGAGGAACAGTATGAAAGACGAAGTTCAGAGAATAATGACGGCAGACGAAATGCCTGAAAAATGGGTGAACCTCGAAGATATAGCGGACTATCTGAGCGTCAGCAACGACACGATAAGAAACTGGATTAAAGACGGGAAGCTTCCTTATTACAAGGCGGGCAAGCGTTACAAATTCAAGATTTCGGAAGTGGACGAGTGGCTTCGCAAAGGAAAAATCACCGAATGATAGAACATAGTAAAGGGAGGAGGAACCGGGTATGCAGGATAAGATGACTTCGCTGATCACAAAGATAAAACTTGATGCCTCTACGGAAGCCTATACTTTTCATGATGAGGAAGTCTGTCCGACCTACATCAATTTCTTCTTCGGAAAGAACGGAGCCGGGAAAAGCAGTATAGCGGATGCATTCAGGCACCCAGAGTGCCTTGAATGGAAAACCGGCATCAGTCCGGCAAACTATTCTGTCCTGATTTACGATAAGACCTTCGTCAGCCAGAATTTTGCAGACTATGGCAATCTGAAAGGTGTTTTTACGCTGAGCCAGGAGAATGTCGAAGCAAGGCAGAAAGCGGAGGCTGCAGCGCAGGAACGGACGCAGGTCGCACAGGATGGTAAGAAAGCTGCTGAAGCCAGAGACAAAAAGCATGGAGAATTAGCTCCGCTGCTGGAGAATTTCAGAAACGTCTGCTGGGAAGGCGCACGCGAATATCGCAAGGACTATGACCAGACTAAGAAGAAGTCCCGCGAGCGGTTTACCGACGAGGTGCTGTCTGGAGACTATTCTCCAGTCGACCATAACGACACAGCCATAAAGGAGCTCTATGACGTAGCTTTCGATCCGGATGCCAGAAGATACGATCTGTTCAAGTCGTCTTCTGAGATTTCCAGCAGCTATGATTTGTCCGGGCTTTCGCTGCTTGCCGAAGCAATTACGAGCAGCGGCGGGACGGAATTTGCTAGATTCATGAAAGTACTGAACGCTTCAGAGTGGGTTCGCCGTGGCCACGATGCCTATGTTCATAAAGCTGACGGAAAATGCCCGTTCTGTCAGCAGAAGCTCCCCAGACGATTTTGAGACATCTATGGCAAGCGCATTTGATGAAAGCTATCAGGAGTCGCTAAACGCACTGCGTACTCTGCAGTCTAACTATGACACGAAAATGAAAGCTCTTGTTGCGCTGTACCAAGGCAATCTTGACGACGCCTATCCCAAGGCAGAGGAACTGGCCGTTTACGGAACAAAATTGGCAGAGCTTCAATCCCGCATTCTCGAAAACAATCAGCTGATTGCCGATAAGATTTCTTCACCGGTAAAGGTAATAGAGCTGAAGGATGCCGATGCGATTATTTCAGAACTGGATGCGTTGGTCTTACAAATCAACAGACAGATTCAGAATAATAATGACATTGTCGCTGCAAAATCCAGCAAGCAAAGTGAGTGCAACCGCATGGTCTGGGAAAAGATCGCCTTCATCCTGAAGGACTATGTTGCCGACTATATCGCTTCGAAAAAGAAGATCGAGGATGAAGAAGCGGTGCTGCAGGAAAAGGTCAAGGATCTCCAGACACAATATCGCTCTCTGACACAGGAGATAAACGACCTGAATGCCGGGATTATCAACACGGCTGATACGGTACGAAGCATGAATGGCTACCTGAAAGACTCCGGATTCGAAGGATTCAGCCTGCACGAAAAAGAAGGCGTCAAAGGCGGATATGAAGTCATACGCGATGACGGTAAAGTGGCCGTGAATCTAAGTGAGGGCGAGCGCAACTTCATCGCGTTCCTCTACTTCTATCATGTAGTTCACGGCATGCGGTCAGAAACAGACTCTGGCAAAAACAAGATCGTCGTAATCGATGATCCGGTTTCAAGTATGGACAGCAGCGCCCTCTTCATCGTAGGTTCGCTGGTCAGGGAAATGATAGGAATATGTGCAAATGTTGCTGATCCGGTTGAAAACGAGAATCCGATATTCGCTGGAAGGTACATCGAGCAGATCTTTATCCTGACGCATAATGTGTACTTCCATAGAGAGATAACCTACCAGCAGGTCGGCTATTACGATTGCACCACTTTCTATATGATCCGCAAGACTGCCAATGTTTCGCATGTCCATATTTGCGAAAGGCCAAAGGATAAAGCAAAGACCGAGTTTGAGAATTACAACCCGGTACAGAGCTCATATGCAGCACTGTGGGAAGAACTGCGTGATGCGGATTCTGTCATTCCGGCGCGGAACGTGATGCGCAGAATTCTCGAGTCGTATTTCCTACAGCTTTGTGGATACGAAGGCACCAGTCTTCGGGAGCAGCTGCTCGAAGATCCAGAGAACAGAAAGAACTTTATTAAGGAAGTTCCAGGTGGCCAGCCAGATATGACCGACTACGAGCTTGCTTCGACTATGCTTGCTTATATCAACAATCCGAACGGCATCACAGACGGCTTGAATCTTGTGGTCGAGGATTATGACGATGTGGACATGTACAAACGAGTATTCAAGCAGATCTTTTACGTCATGCATCAGAACCAACACTATGACATGATGACAGCTGCGGTCAAGAAACATAATGAATAAGGTGGGAAACTGAATCAATGCCAAAACAAATAAAATCAAAGGAACGAGTCGCGGAACACGGCGAGGTTTTCACAAATGAACGTGAAGTCAACGCCATGCTAGATCTCGTAAAAAGCGAGACGGATCGAATTGAGAGTCGGTTTTTGGAACCCGCATGTGGAAATGGAAATTTTCTCGCAGAGATTCTTCGAAGGAAGCTAGCTCGGGTAAAGCGACAATACAAAAGGAATAATTCCGAATATACGAAAAATGCCTTTCTGGCATTAACAAGTATTTATGGAATAGATATACAGGAAGACAATGTGAAGGAGTGCCGGGCGCGGTTGTTCTCGATATGGGATGAAGCATATACAAAGCAATGTAAAAAAGAATGTAGCGATGAAATCAGAAATGCAGCTAAGTTCATTCTTGAGAAAAATATTTTATGTGGTGACGCTCTTACATTGATGCAAAACGACGGGACTCCGATCATATTTGCTCAATGGGATTTTACAGTTGGCTATCGAATGCGAAGGCGGGATTTCACGTTGGATGCCTTGATGCGAGATGAGGAACCCGCGAAATACGAAGATGACGGCCAGATGAACTTGATGGATATGATGGCCGAGAAGAAAAAACAAGGATGGGATTACGACGCGGAGACACACGGATGGACTCCGGCACCGATTAGAGAGTTTCCGTCCGTAGATTACTGGGAGGTTCAATATGTCACTGAATCCTGATTTATTTACAAGTGTTTACAAACCGGACGTCCTGTCCTGCCTTGCTGATTTGTCAAATGATGAGGTTTTCACGCCGCCTGAAGTTGCGAACAAAATGCTCGACATGCTTCCACAGGAGCTTTTTCGTGACCCGAATGCAAAATTCTTGGACCCTGCCTGCAAATCTGGAGTGTTTCTCCGCGAAATCGCGAAGCGACTTATTGCCGGGCTTGCGGACAAGATTCCGAATCTGCAGGAGCGCTGTGATTGGATATTCAAGAATCAACTTTATGGTATTGCCATAACGGAGCTGACATCGCTACTTTCAAGGAGATCAGTATATTGCTCCAAGTATGCAAATAGCCCTTTTGCTATTACAAAATTTGATAACGTGGAAGGAAATATTGTTTTTCACAAAATGAAACATACATGGCAAAACGGCAAATGTATTTATTGCGCTACCGCTGAAAATGGTGACCTGAATGATATTGCTAGAGAAGGAATGGAATCTCACGCTTATGAGTTTATTCATACGTTGCACCCGGAGGAAATTTTTAATATGAAATTTGATGTGATAATTTCTAATCCGCCTTACCAGCTAAATGACGGTGGAAATGGCAAGAGTGCCAAACCTATTTATCAGCTCTTTGTCGAACAGGCGAAGAAACTCAATCCACGATATTTAACAATGATTATTCCATCACGTTGGTTTACTGGAGGAAAGGGACTTAATGAGTTTCGTGACACTATGCTTCATGACAAAAGAATTAGAAAGCTTGTTGATTACGAAAACTTTAAAGATGTTTTTCCCGGAGTGGATTTAGCTGGCGGAGCGTGTTATTTCTTGTGGGATCGAGATAATAAGGGTTCTTGTGAAGTGGTCAATATGACAGACACAGAACAGGGACGAATGAATAGAGAATTGGATGAATTTGATGTTTTTATTCGCCAAAATAAAGCACTGTCTGTAGTTAGAAAAGTTCTGGCGTGGAATGGAAAAAGGCCTGTATTATCAGAAGTTGTGTCAGCAAGAAAACCATTTGGTCTACCAACAAATTATGAGCCACGGCAGTCAGGTATACCTTGCTATTTTATTCAACGTATTGGAAAAAAATATGCCGACCCAAAGGATGTAGATGATTCAAAAGGGTATTTGAATAAATGGAAATTGTTGGCTCCTAAAGCGCCAATAGCTGGGCAAACAGACTTCTCTAAACCGGTTGGATTTTATTATGATGGAAATACTAGAATTGCGGCACCAGGAGAATGCTGCACAGAATCATTTATTGTTTTAGGAGCTTTTGACAGTGAAAAAGAGGTTTTGTCGTATAAAACATATATTTATACAAAAGTGGTGAGATTTCTACTTCTTCAAACGGTTGTTTCTCAAGATGTGACGAAAAAAAATTTTTGCTTTATTCCGGATCTTGGTCATTATGAAGGGACATATGATGATCGAATGCTTTGTAAGAAATGGAATATTACTGATGATGAATGGGAGATGATTGATTCACGGATAAGCGCTGTTGGAGGTGATAAATAATGGCTAATTATCAAGAGACATGGGTTTTTCCATGCAATGTCAAATTTTTTGATTTTTTTAAACATTTTAATGATAATAGGACCGTTATATGGAAGAGGCGCGGAGCTGTGCACAATGGAGACATTGTCTATATTTATGTGGGCGCCCCTTATAAGGAAATAAGATTTAAATGCCATGTTGTTAACGAAAGTGTAGATGAGGCTACAGTAGAAAAGAATCAATATGCAATTCCCAAAAATGCAACTGGAAATGAGCATTATCTAGAGCTTGAACTGGATAAAACATTTGAATCTAACACTTTCCCTTTAGCAGATCTTAAAGAGCATGATTTAGGGCAAGTCCAGATCCCAGCTCGCGCATCAAGAAGACTCAAGGCCTTTTTAGAGAGAGGTGAAGACTAATGGCAGATATTTTCGATCAATATGTTCATCCGAAAACAGAAGTCAAACCGATCATCTATGCTTACTCAGACACTCGTTTTCCGGGATGCCTGAAAGTCGGTTATACGGATAGGCCTATAGAGGTCCGCATGCATGAGCATTATCCGACGCTCACCCCAGGACAGTCTTATAAGGTTGAATACGTGGAGTCTGCCCTGAATGCGGATGGCGCTATCTTCATGGATCATGATGTGCATCGAATGCTGGAAGCCCACGGATTCCATGCTCAGAAGTCTCCGGATGGAAAAAAGAGCGAATGGTATAAATGCACTGTTGATGATGTGAAAGCTGCGGTTCTCGCAGTCAAAACTTCTTCTCTCAATCTAGAAAATCGGACACAGAATTTTCGTATGCGTCCAGAGCAGGCCCGCGCCGTACGCATGACGAAGGCTTATTTTGAATCTGAGACGAAAAGAAACCCAAAACACACAGCAAAGTTCCTTTGGAATGCAAAGATGCGTTTTGGAAAGACATTCACATCCTATGAGCTGGCAAAAGCAATGGATATGAAGCGCGTCTTGATTCTCACATTCAAACCCGCAGTCGAGGAATCTTGGGAAACGGATCTGCTGTCACACGTGGATTTTGAAGGTTGGCAGTTCTATTCTCGTGAAGTTTCGCAGGAAACGGGCATCCGTCCGGAGGATCTGGATCAGTCAAGACCTATCGTCTGCTTTGGTTCATTTCAGGATTTTCTTGGTACAAACGCTGCTGGTGGCATCAAGGCCAAGAACGAATGGGTTCATGCTACAAATTGGGATATGGTCATTTTTGACGAGTATCATTTCGGCGCATGGCGTGAGAATGCAAAGCATTTGTTTGAGAAAGAGGATGAAGATAGCTACGATGAGCTAGATATCGACAAGTATAAAAAGAATGAAGCTGATAATGCCGTTAATGAGGACTTTCTCCCGATTACGACAAAGTACTACTTGTTCCTGTCTGGTACACCCTTCCGTGCTTTGAATACCGGTGAATTCATGGAAGATCAGATTTTCTCATGGACGTATTCAGATGAGCAAAAGGCAAAGGAAGAATGGGATGATAACGATGGTCCGAATCCGTATGCGTCTATGCCGGAGATGGTTATGATGACGTATCGGATTCCTGATGAAATCCGTCGCATTGCCTATAACGAGGACTTTAACGAATTTGACTTGAATGTATTCTTCGCAGCAAAACCGGAGGTAGAAGGACACCCGGAGACGGCGCAGTTCGTCTACAAGGACTATGTCCAGAAGTGGCTCACCCTTATTCGTGGAGCTTATTTACCTTCCTCGGTTGACGACTTGAAGCTTGGTCAGAATGCCAAGCCGGTTATGCCATATTCTGATGCCAGAATGCTTTCCGTTCTGAATCACACGCTGTGGTTTCTGCCGAACGTCGCCTCCTGCTACGCAATGGCAAACCTGCTTGCGGAGAAGCAGAATGTTTTCTATCACGACTATACCGTCAATGTTTGCGCCGGAACGGCAGCAGGCGTGGGTCTTGCTGCTCTCAAACCCGTCCGTGAATCTATGGACCCGCCGCTTGAGACAAAAACCATCACGCTTTCCTGCGGAAAGCTGACAACAGGTGTGACGATTAAGCCGTGGACGGGAATTTTCATGCTTCGCAATCTGTCATCTCCCGAGACATATTTTCAGGCAGCTTTCCGTGTTCAGTCTCCTTGGACGGTAAAGAAGGAAGACGGTACAGAGGAGATTCTCAAAGAGAACTGTTACATCTTCGACTTCGCGCTTGACCGTGCATTGAGACAGATATCCGACTACAGCTGTCGCCTGAACATCTCAGAATCAAATCCGGAAAAGAAAGTCGGCGACTTCATTCACTTCCTGCCTGTGTTGGCATTTGACGGAAGCACAATGACTGCCGTTTCTGCATCCGACATTCTGGATATCACAATGGCTGGCACCTCCGCTACACTTCTCGCAAGACGTTGGGAATCCGCACTTCTTGTTAATGTGGACAATGAGACGCTTCAGCGACTTCTTGATAACGACGATGCGATGAAAGCAATCATGAACATTGAGGGCTTCCGTAGCCTCAATAAGGACATTGAAACGATTATCAACAAATCGAACGCCGTTAAGAAAGCTAAGGCTGAAAAAGGCGATAACATGACTCAGAAGGAAAAGAAGCAGCTTTCTGAGGAAGAAAAAGAGTACAAGAGTAAGCGAAAGGAGATACAGGAGAAGCTTATTAAATTTGCAACCAGAATCCCAATTTTTATGTATCTGACGGATTTTCGTGAGTACAGCCTGAAGGATGTTATCACGCAGTTCGAGCCGGGGCTCTTTAAGAAGGTCACCGGACTTACGGTCGAAGATTTTGAACTGCTGGTTTCACTCGGAATATTTAACGACTCACTTATGAATAGTGCTGTCTATAACTTCAAGAGATATGAGGATGCCTCTCTTGAGTATACCGGCATAAGCAAACATGCTGATGAAGAAGATGTCGGCTTGTTCAGTACAGTTATTTCTAAAGATGAGTACAAGGATATGGCCTCCGTGCAGACGGCTTCCATGCAGGAGAATCCATTCAAGAAGACTGTCATCATCGAGCAGCCAATTCAGCAGCCGAAACCCGCACCAGCCAAACCGAAGGTCGTGCCGATTAATCAGGGTTACTCTGTACCTGGCTTGGAGCGCGGTTCCTATGTCGCAGAAAAACCTGCTCCATACGACGCTAAGCCAAAATTCAAAGAGGTCGACCTGTCGAAATTCCGTGTTGGTACTATCGTCACACACAAGAAGTACGGTGAGGGCAAAGTGACGGGAATCAAATCGGGCAAGGTCATGGTTTCCTTTGATGTGGCGAATAAGACGTTCTTGTTCCCGGATGCCATTGAGAAGGGATTCTTAACGGTTAAGGAATGGTAGGAATTTCTGCTCAGACAATAAAGTATTGCGGAGGATGCATGAATGTTTGACAAATTTCGTTTGAAAGAGGTGCTCGTCCAGTACAAGAAGGATTTCCTTCCGAAGCACTGGAAAGACGAAAAATATAAGTGGGAAGCGGTTAAATGCTTTCAGGACAACTGGGATGTGAAAGCGGAGGACTTTGCTGATATGCTCAGCCGGTCTCTCTCCAAAACCTATAACCTTCTTGCCTCGATGAATAATTTCCCGGCACGAATGATTACCGGTTTCGCCAAGACTGCGCCGGAGGAAGTCCGGGCGATGTATATTGACCTTTTTGACGAGACCAAGGAAGTCTACGAGCGGATCAACGCATTCAAAATGCAGTCATCTATTCTGCTCGAAAAGTACGGAAACGGAGCCGGACAACATTATCAGTATGAGAATGCCATCACGACATACCTGTGGCTGCGATATCCGGACAAGTACTACATCTATAAGTTCGGTGAGGTAAAGGCAGCGTCCGATGTCCTCGAAAGCGACTACCGCTTCAAGAAAGGCGCATACGCGGATAATATCCGGAATTTCTATAAATTCTATGATGAAATCTGTGAGGAACTGAAACAGGATACAGAGCTGGTAAACCTGTTCCGAAGTCAACTTACAAGCGACTGCTATCCAGATCCGGAACTGAAAACGCTGACCTTCGATGTAGGGTTCTACATCTCGCGGGAATATTCTAAGAAAGATAGCGGCGATCCCGATAATAATGTGTGGTTCCCGTCACAGGAAGAATATGCGCCCGGCATCACTGTTCAGGAATGGGTGGCACTGCTGAATGATAAAAGTGTCTTTACACAGAGCAGCCTTGAAATTATGAAGCGCTTCAAGGACTACGGCGGCGCAGCCACCTGCACACAGCTTGCTGTCAAATACGGCGAGAGCAAGAACTTTTATAACGCCGGTTCTGTAGGATTGGCAAAACGAGTCGTCGAGAAGACCGGATGCCCGGTTATGCCGAGAGATTCTGATAATTCCAGATGGTGGCCTGTCCTCTATGTTGGCAGGCATGCTACAAAAGACGAAGACGGCGGGTACATTTGGAGACTTCGGAGCGAACTCTCCGATGCCTTGGATCAGGTCGATTTGAAGGACGTGGACCTCTATGCAAAATCTGATGACGGCGAAGAAGAACATGGCTACTGGTGGCTGAATGCGAATCCGAAGATCTGGAGCTTTTCAGATCTGCAGGTCGGCGAAGTGCAGGACTACACGCTCTTCAACGAGAATGGCAACAAGCGCCGTGTGTTCCAGAACTTTATTGACGCCAAGGCAGGCGATCTCGTCATTGGCTATGAATCGAATCCGGTCAAGCAGGTTGTAGCTCTTGTGAAGGTCAGTGCGGCGAACGACGGCCAGAAGATTTATTTTGAAAAGACAGAGTCGCTTGCAAACCCGATTGACTACCAGACGCTGAAGGAATGCCCTGAACTGGAGAAGATGGAGTTCTTCCAGAATCCGAATGGCAGCTTCTTCAAGCTGACAAAAGGCGAATATGAATTCATCATGGACATGATCCGTGATGAGAATCCGCTGAATACTGAGGTAAAGATTCCACCTTATACGAAGGAGGACTTCCTATCTGAGGTTTACATGACCGAGGAGAAATATGATCGGCTGGCTGGTGTGCTCCTGAACAAGATGAACATCATCCTGCAGGGTGCTCCAGGTGTCGGTAAGACATTCGCTGCAAAGCGCCTCGCCTACTCACTGATGGGTGAAAAGGATGACAGCCGGATTGAATTCGTGCAGTTTCATCAGAATTATTCCTATGAGGATTTCATGATGGGCTATAAACCGTCCGGCGACAGCTTCGAGCTGAAGTATGGCGTGTTCTATCGTTTCTGCAAGAAGGCCGAGAATCAGCCGGATAAGAAGTACTTCTTCATTATTGACGAAATCAACCGCGGAAATCTCAGTAAGATTTTTGGCGAACTTCTGATGCTGATCGAGAAGGATTATCGCGGCACAAAGGCTACGCTTGCCTATAATGGCATGCCTTTTACTGTGCCGGAAAATCTGTACATCATCGGCATGATGAACACGGCAGACCGCAGCCTTGCGATGATCGACTATGCTCTTCGTCGGAGGTTCAGCTTCTTTGAGATTGAACCGGGTTTTGAATCAAAAGGCTTTAGTGACTATCAGCGGACACTGGAGAACGATACATTTGATGAGCTGATCAAGAAAGTCATCGAATTGAATGAGGAAATCAGCCGGGATAAATCTCTTGGCAAAGGTTTCTGTATCGGGCACAGCTATTTCTGCGGCAGAACGAAGAAAACCTGCACCGACGAATGGATGCAGTCAGTTGTGGATTATGACATTCTCCCGATGCTTCAGGAGTACTGGTTTGACGACGACAGCAAGGTGCAGCGGTGGGATAACATCCTGCACGGAGTATTTCAATGACAAAGGATAAAAGCATATTCATAAAAAACATCTACTATATGCTGTCCTATGCGTTTACTACGCTCAAAGAGTCCGTCTACGACGATATTCAGAAAGAGTCATTCGAGAACATCCATAACCTGTTTGCGGCGATTCTGGCAAAAGGTATAGGCCTTCAGCTGAAGCAGGGACTTTATCGGGAATACATCAATCGGGTGGAGACACTTCCTGTTGTCCGCGGCAAAATTGATATGCCGGGTACAATCCGAAACCGGCTGGGACGCAGACAGGTTGTAACCTGTGATTACGACGAGCTTTCCGAGAATAACCTGCTGAACCAGATTCTTAAATCCACGGTCTTCCTGCTGCTTCGACAGAGGGATGTAGACGAGAAATACAAGGCGGAACTGAAAAAGGAGATGCTCTTTTTCTCGGAAGTGGATCAGATCGAGCTACAGCACATTCGCTGGTCGGATATCCGCTTTCAGAGAAATAATCGGACGTACCAGCTGCTTCTTGTAATCTGCCAGCTGCTGATAGAAGGCTCGCTACTTACAACTGAAAGCGGCGAATACCGACTGGCGAGCTTTGTGGATGAGCAGCGGATGAGCAGGTTGTATGAGAAGTTCATTCTGGAATACTATGCGCAGGAGTTCGGGCAGCGACTGAAGGGATTCTCTTCGAGGGCGTTGCAGATCCCGTGGCAGCTTGACGACGGTTACGATGCTCTGCTTCCGGTGATGCAGACGGACATCACGCTGACATACGGGAATCAGACGCTCATCATCGATGCAAAATATTATGAGCGGACGCTGCAGACGAACTTCGATGTGCAGACACTGCATTCGGGCAACATGTATCAGATCTTCACCTATGTGAAAAACAAGGAAGCGGAACTTGAAGGCACCGGGCATCAAGTGTCGGGGATGCTTCTGTACGCCAAGACTGATGAAGACCTTGTCCCAGACAATGTGTACCAGATGAGCGGGAATCAGATCTCGGTGAAGACTCTGGATCTGAATCAGGAGTTTCCGGAGATTGCTGGGCAGCTGAATAAGATTGTAGAAGATCATTTCATGGTGATGCTTCCTGACGCAGTTTAGCTGATTAAACCTTTCAACGATAGCCATACTTTTTAACGATTGCAGATTGGGGGTGTCGCTTTTGACCACAACAACCACAGCAGCATATGAATACAGGACCGGAAGTGAGCTCCCGCTCTATGCCCTGAAACGAAGAAAAGCCCAGAAACAGTGCGGTTTCCGGGCTAAAAGCACATACGGGCATTGTATCAAAGATAAGGTCTTAATAGATCCTCCCTACAATACGGGCAACGACTTTATCTACAACGACGACTTCAAAGTATCCAGCGAAGAATATGCAGATGAGTCCGGCGAAGTGGATGAAGAAGGTAACCGAATGTTTAAAAACACAGACTCCAATGGGCGTTTTCACTCCGACTGGTGCTCGATGATCTATTCAAGACTTATGCTGGCGAGGAATCTGCTGAGTGAGGATGGGTTAATTTTTATTTCGATTGACGAGCATGAATCCCATAATTTATGGAAAATATGCGATGAAGTGTTTGGACTCGAAAACTTTATTTCCCAAATTGTATGGGAAAAACGTTATACGAGAAGCAATAATGCGAAACGATTCACTACATTGACTGAACCGGTTATTTGCTATGCAAAAAGTTTAGCAAAAGTGACCGACATTAAAGAAAAACGTAGTGAAAAGGCAGACTCCATTTATTCTAACCCAGATAATGATCCAAGAGGAGTATGGACAAGTGTTTCTTACGTTAATCCTGCATCAAAAACTCAACGACCGAATCTCGTTTATAAGATTCACAACCCAGTAACAGGTGAGGATGTAGAGCATCCTACAAATGCATGGAAATATGAAAGGGCAACTTATGAGCAACACGTAAAAGAAAACCGATTGTATTGGGGCAAGAATGGGGAAAACACCTATCCAAGATTAAAGAAATTTTTATCAGAGATGGATGGTGGAATGGTTCCTGTGGACTTGTGGAGACATGAAGATACCGGGACTACAGATCAAGCAAGCAAAGAGTTAGAGAGTCTTCTTGGAAGAAACATATTTGATTTTCCAAAGCCCAAGGAACTAGTCATGCGGATTTTGTCCTTAATCATCAATGGCGATATAGGGCAGGATAATATCATCCTCGACTTCTTTTCCGGCTCCGCTACGACTGCCCACGCTGTCATGCAGCTGAACGCCGAGGATGGTGGCCATCGCAAGTTCATCATGGTACAGCTTCCGGAAGAGACCGACGAAAAGAGCGAAGCATACAAAGCCGGTTACAAGAATATTTGTGAAATCGGCAAGGAACGCATTCGTCGCGCCGCAAAGAAGATTCACGAGGACAATCCTGACGCAAAGTTTGACGACGGTTTCCGTGTCCTGAAACTCGATGATAGTAATATGAATGATGTTTACTATGCTGCCGGTGATTATACACAGGATCTTGTTGCTATGATGGAATCCAATGTGAAGTCCGATCGAACGGATCTGGATCTGCTTTTCGGCTGCCTGATTGAATGGGGACTTCCACTTTCGCTGCCGTATACGTCGGAAAAAATCGAAGGATGCACGGTTCACACCTACAATGACGGGGATCTGATTGCATGCTTTGATGAAAACGTGCCGGAGTCGGTTATCAAGACCATTGCCAAACGTCAGCCGCTTCGTGCCGTGTTCCGTGACTCCAGCTTCGCCAGCAGCCCGGAAAAGATTAATGTCGGCGAGATATTCAAGTCCCTTGCGCCGGATACAAGAGTCAAGGTCATTTAAGGAGGTGGCAGAATGAAGCTGCAATTCAAGCATCAGAAGTTTCAGGCTGACGCCGCCAAAGCCGTCGTAGATGTTTTTGCCGGGCAGCCATACCTCACGCCCACCTACATGATGGACAGAGGAACCGGAATCTATCAGCCCGGCCTGAACGAGGACGATGACTTCACGGGCTGGTCGAACGCGAAGATCGTCCCGGAGCTGTCTGACGGACAGATACTTGAGCATATCCGGAAGATCCAGCGTGACGGGCAGATCGAGCCGTCAAAGTCGCTCGAGGGCAAATACAATCTGACCATCGAGATGGAGACCGGCGTCGGGAAAACCTATACTTACATCAAGACCATGTACGAGCTGAACAAGGCGTATGGCTGGACGAAGTTCATCGTGGTCGTGCCGTCTATCGCCATCCGCGAGGGCGTTTACAAGTCGTTTCAGGTGACGCAGGACCACTTTGCCGAGGAATACGGGAAGAAGATACGCTTTTTCATCTACAACTCCTCTCAGCTTACTGAGATAGATCGTTTTGCTTCCGACAGCTCCATCAATGTGATGATTATCAATTCGCAGGCGTTTAACGCCCGCGGAAAGGACGCGCGACGCATTTACATGAAGCTCGACGAGTTCCGTTCCCGCCGCCCGATCGATATCATCGCCAGGACGAATCCAGTTCTGATTATCGACGAGCCGCAGTCTGTCGAAGGCAAGCAGACGAAGGAACGCCTGAAGGAATTCCATCCGCTTCTGACGCTGCGTTATTCTGCCACACCGAGAGAATACTACAACCTGATTTATCGTCTTGATGCGATGGACGCCTACAACAAGAAGCTCGTCAAGAAGATCGCCGTCAAGGGCATCACGGAAAGCGGGACGACAGCTACTGATGGCTTCGTTTATCTGGAAGGACTGAACCTTTCCAAATCAGCTCCGACGGCAACCATACAGTTCGACTGCAAGCGCGCATCCGGAATCAAGCCGATGAGCGCTACCGTGACGGAGGGCTACAACCTCTTTGACCATTCCGGCGAGCTGCCTGAGTACCGGGACGGCTTCGTAGTCAAGCGCATCGACGGCAGAGATGATTCCATCGAATTCATCAATGGCATCAAGCTTTACGCCGGAGACGTGATCGGCAAGGTGGACGAGAATCAGCTGCGCCGTATCCAGATACGAGAGACCATCCTCTCCCATATCGAGCGTGAAAGGGAGCTGTTCAATAAGGGTATAAAGGTTCTGTCCCTGTTCTTCATCGACGAGGTAGATTACTATCGTGTATACGATAAGAACGGACAGCCTCAGAACGGTATCTTTGCCGATATGTTCGAGCAGGAATATGCCGACGTGGTCGGAAATCTGCAGCGGGAATTTGGCGACGACGAGTACATGCAGTACCTTGCGTCCATCCCGGTAGAGAAAACGCATGCTGGCTATTTCTCCATCGACAAGAAGGGCCGCATGATCAACAGCAAGGTCGACAGGAAGAAAACGACCTCCGACGATATCGACGCATACGACCTGATCATGAAGAACAAGGAGCTGCTGCTTGACCGTGATCCGAAGCGTTCGCCCGTGCGGTTCATTTTCTCGCATTCCGCGCTGCGCGAAGGCTGGGACAATCCGAACGTGTTCCAGATCTGCACACTCAAATCATCATCAAGCGAGATACGCAAGCGGCAGGAAGTCGGGCGAGGCATGCGTCTTTGCGTCAACCAGGACGGCGAACGCATGGACGCGGGAGTTCTCGGAAACGATGTGCAGAACGTCAACGTGTTGACCGTAATTGCGTCTGAAAGTTACGAGAGCTTTGCCAAGGGACTCCAGTCCGAGATTGCCGAGGATATCGCAGACCGTCCTCGTGCTGTTACGAGAGACCTGTTCCTGAACCGTGTTGTCACGGACGATCACGGCAACGAGATGGTTATCGATTCCGATACGGCGTCGGCAATCATGTACGAAATGACCGTGAACCGCTATGTTGACCGCAAAGGCGTTCTCACAGACAAGTACTATGAGGACAAGGCAAACGGCGAGCTCAAGATGGCCGAGGAGGTCAAAGGTTTTGAAGCCGCCGTCGTGGACATCATCGATTCTATCTACGATCCAAAGGCAATGAAGCCTGAGAATGCCCGCAGCAACAACGTGGAACTGCAAGTCGACGAAGAGAAGCTTAACAGCAAGGAGTTCAAAGCACTCTGGTCGCGGATCAACGCAAAGTCCGTCTACGTGGTAAATTTCGATACGGACGAGCTTGTCCGCAAATCTATCGCAGCACTCGACAGCAGGCTGCGCGTGGCGAAGATCTACTTCAAAGTCGAATCCGGCTCGATGGGTGAAATACAGTCCAAGGAGCAGCTGCGGTGCGGCGCGGCGTTTGTTCGGGAGTCGTCTTCTACAATCGGCATCAAGCAGGCCATAGTCGCCAGCAAGAGCGTCACATATGACCTTGTTGGAAGAATCGTTGAATCCACCGGGCTTACCCGGAAGGCTGTCATTCAGATCCTCACCGGCATTCATAAGGCTACGTTCGACCAGTTCAAATACAATCCGGAGGAGTTTATCCTCAAGGCGTCGCAACTGATTAACGACGAGAAAGCTACGGCAATCATCGAGCACATCACCTACAGCGTGATGGACGACCACTACGGTACGGACGTCTTCACCGAGCCTACCATCAAGGGTAAGCTCGGCACGAACGCCATGAAGGCAAAGAAGCACCTGTACGACCACATTGTCTACGATTCGACGAACGAGCGCGACTTCGCCACCGAGCTTGATACAAACACGGATGTGGCGGTCTACGTAAAGCTGCCAGATGGATTCTACATCTCCACTCCGGTCGGCCACTACAATCCTGACTGGGCGATTGCCTTCTTTGAAGGAAGCGTCAAGCACATCTACTTCGTTGCGGAGACGAAAGGCTCCATGTCTTCGATGCAGCTACGGCTGATTGAGGAGTCGAAGATCCACTGCGCCCGAGAGCACTTCAAGGCAATCTCCAGCGACAATGTTGTCTACGACGTAGTAGACAGCTATAAATCACTGATGGAAAAGGTAATGAAGTGAGGGGTTTGATATGGCAGCGCATGGAAAGAATATACAGTTGTATTTGATGGACGGAAAACCGCGAATTCTGGCAGAGAAAATTCGACCGGAATACATCAAGAGACAGGGATGTACAGAATCAGCTGAAAGCTGACGGATGGAACGTGATAGTCGTATAGGAATGCGAACTTTCCAGAAAAGCTGACCGCGAGGAACGGCTGCGAAGGCTTGAACGGGAAATCAGGGAATCAAGGGGAAAGCAATGAGCAACTACGTTAAAAAGATAGTGTCAGATTACTGCGTGCTTGACACGGAGACCACAGGTCTTTCCGCCTATTATGACGAGGTGATTGAGATTGGAATTCTGAAGGTGCGCAGTGGAGATGTGACCGACAGGTATGAACAGCTGATCAGACCGAAGTATGAAATAGACGGATTCATCACCAGCCTGACTGGCATCACAAACGAAATGGTGGCGGACAAGCCGCCTATCGAAGATGTGAAGGGAGATGTCCTCGCGTTTTTGGAAAACGACATCATCGTCGGTCATAACACGTCCTTTGATGTCCGATTCCTCGCCGCGGGATTCCAAGAGAACATCAATAACGAGTACATGGATACGATGCAGTTTGCCAGAAAACTGTATCATGATTTGCCTCATCACCGGCTTTCAGATTTGTCCGAGTATCTGAATCTGACGAACAATGAACATCGAGCCATCGCGGACTGTGTCACAACGATGGAGCTGTATGAGGCGATGAAAACTGAAATGGCTCAGAAAGGACTGGGCATCAGAGACCTGTGGCAGGTAAATTCAAGCGGACACAGTGGGATAGACATAGGCGCAATTACAGCGACAACGGATGACATTGATGAAGACGGGTTCTTCTACGGAAGGCATGTGGTGTTCACCGGAAAACTTGAACGAATGACGCGCAAGGAAGCGATGCAGATTGTCGTCAATATGGGAGGCATTCTTGACAACAGCGTGAACAAGCACACGAACTATCTCATTCTTGGCAACAATGATTACAACGCTGTGCTCCACGGAGAAAGATCCTCCAAGCACAAGAAAGCTGAGAAACTGAAGCTGGAGGGCCAGGATATAGACATCATTGATGAATTCACGTTCTATGACATCATCAATGGGAATTAGGGCAGATGAACAGAACCTTTCAAAGATACATCTGCACCTTTTAAGGATCGACCGAACATTTTAATTTCAGCCTTAGTTGCTGCTATCAGCGAGCAGATCGGCAGGATCAAAGTGCACTTGCATGGCAATCTGAATCTGCACCTGAGAAAAGGAGACAGAACACGAACAATTCATTCGTCGCTTGCCATTGAGCATAATTCCCTTTCGCTTGAACAAGTTACGGCCATCGTTGATGGAAAGCGTATCCTTGGAAATCTGAATGAAATTCGGGAAGTGAAGAATGCCTACGACACATACGAGATGATGCTTTCTCTTGATCCCTGTTCTGTGAAAAGTACAGGAGAAAGCAACTTGATCGGTGACCGACCAAGATACCGACCAGGTTAACGGCAGACTGGGTTGAGACCTTGATCATAAACCGATTGAGCAGGGGAGAGCAGGTCGAGACGATGGCTTCCCTCCTGCCCGCCGTATTATAGGTAGAGAAAACACGTGGACAAGTTCCCGCAAACGGAGAGCACCTGTAAAAGCGCCGATTTTCGGCTTAGAGCAGTTCCCGCAAACGAACGGAAATGTGTCCGGAATCCAGACATTCGGGTGCTTGTCTCATGCCACATCGAAACCGTTTCCCTGCTGACGAGGGAATAAGAAATCTAAGAGGAGGCAGCCATGCTGATTAATTTCAATGAAATAAAAGAAGCCAAGCGTTAGCGAAGGCTGATTACATGCAAGCTGTGCTGAGACATGTGTCCTCTTAACGAAGGCAAGTGTTTGCGAAACCTAAGCCTGAATTTTAGAGGCAGAACGTCCTTATAAAAATTGATGTCAGGAAATTAAACCCTGGTACCGTAAAAGCCTTGAAAACAAGGTATTTCTGTGCATTTATCTCTTCGCGTCCAGACAGCCGTCCGGACGCGAAAATTCGTTATAGGGAACTTGTCCAAGGGAAATTGTGCCCACCTCGAGTTATGAGGTTGGATGTCAGAGGCTTGAGGTAGACCAGAATCTGATTGATGAGTTTTCGTACCAGCCCATCGTCAAACTCTACGATGGCGGTTTCCTGACCGGCGATAAAATCCTGAGGTTCAGTGATGCGCTTCAAGGTCAGGAAGTCTGTGGTATAAGTCATTTGCAGCGAGGAGATAGATCAATGATTGATATGTTAAAAAAGTGCGGAATCCGCAATAAATATTCATATAATGTTGACACAGATGCGGATTGAGCAGTTAAATCGGGATTAAAAAAAGAAAAAATGCGGAATCCGCAATATTTATCTCGTGTGGAAAGGGGATACATATGGAGTTTCCAAGAGAATTATACTTACAGAAGCTGATCGGCAAGATGCACAATGGCCGCGTGAAGATCATTACAGGCATCCGTCGCTGTGGTAAGTCATATCTGCTCTTTCATCTGTTTACCCGCTATCTGCACGAGCAGGGAGTCACAGATAATCAGATCATTGGGCTTTCACTGGAAGATCTGCCAAATGCCAGATATCGTAATCCGCTGGAGTTGGATCAATACGTGCGGAGTCGAATTGTGGATCAGTCACGTCAATACTATGTGATGATTGATGAAATCCAGTTTGTGACGGCAATTCCTAACCCGTATCTCGATGATCCGAACGCGAAGTTAACATTTATCGATGTGATCTTGGGATTGATGGAGTTATGCAATGTCGATCTCTATATCACAGGCAGTAATTCGAAGATGTTGTCCAGTGATATCCTCACACAGTTTCGCGATCGAGGGGATGAAATACGTATCTATCCGCTGTCATTTGCGGAATTTAGCGGGGCATATGAAGGTGACAGTCGAAGAGCATGGGCCGATTACTGTACATATGGCGGTATGCCGACAGCGGTGGAACTTCAGACACATGAAGAGAAGAGCAGATACCTGCAGGATCTGTTTCAGAGGACGTACCTTAAGGATGTGATTGAGCGTCATAACATAAAAAATGACGTGTCAATATTAGATGATCTGCTAAATGTTGTCGCGTCGGCAATTGGATCACTTACGAATGCATCAAAGCTCTCCCGAACATTTATGAGCGAAAAGCATGTTAGCATCAGCTCGACTACAATAGAGCGCTATTTAGGATATTTTGAGGAGGCTTTTCTCATTAGTAAAGCCAATCGCTATGATGTGAAGGGAAAGCGATATATGCAGACTCCCAGCAAATATTACTTCACAGATGTAGGTCTTCGAAATGCGAAATTGAATTTTCGACAGCAGGAGGAGACGTATATCATGGAAAATATCCTCTATTGTGATCTTATACGACGTGGATATGATGTCGATGTGGGACTCGTGGAGCAGAATGCCGTAACTGCTGAGGGAAAGAAGATCAGGAAGCAGTTGGAGGTAGATTTTGTCGTTAATCGCGGAAGCAATCGTACATATATTCAATCAGCGCTTACGATTGCAGAGCCTGAGAAGCGGAAGCAGGAGATAGCATCTCTGATACATATTCCTGACTCATTCAACAAGATTGTGGTGGTGCGAGAGTATATCACATCATGGCGTGACGAGAATGGGATTCTTTATATTGGAATCGAGCAGTTCCTGCTGGACGAAAAAGTGTTAGGTTATTAACTTCCAGTTTGTTGAGTTGGTTCGAAATCAGATGGATATGTTTTCGCATACCCTCGGATTTTGGATATATTCCCGCAGACACTCGACATTCATAATGGTGTCTCCGGGCACATCGAAACCGTTTCCCTGCTGACGAGGGAGTAAAATAAAAAGGAGCCAGCCATGCTGATCAATTTCAATAAAATAAAAGAAGCTGTCTTCTCCGGAATGAATGGCGGGGAAGGAACAATGACTGTCCGGATGTTCAATGACAGCAAATACCGCATCATCCCGACGAAACTCCATCCGGGCGCATCGATCGGACTCCACAAGCAGGAATCCGGAGACGACATCAATTACATCCTTTCCGGCACCGGCAAGGTTATCTGCGACGGGAAAGAAGAAATCCTCACCGCCGGCTGCTGCCACATCTGCCCTAAAGGATCCTCCCATACCATCATTAATACTGGAGAAGACGACCTTACGATACTGACCCTCGTCGTTCATGGATAGGAGGCAGCCATGAAATACAAGACCATCGACCACATCGTGATCACTACGGAAAATCCTGAGGCATGCCTTCATTTCTATGTCGATATCCTTGGCATGAGGGCCGAGGAGAAGAACGGGAGATACGCACTCTTCTTCGGGAATCAGAAATTCAACATCCATACAAGAAAAGCCGAATTTCTTCCTGCTGCCGGGAATCCCGAATACGGCAGTCTCGATCTCTGTCTTGCCATTGAAGGCAGCATCGAAGATGCCGAAAAGGAAATCAAGGAAAAAGGCGGCGCCATCGAAGAAGGCCCTGTCACACGCCATGGGGCGCTGGGTGAAATGAAAAGCATCTACCTGAGAGACCCCGACGGCAATCTTATCGAACTTGCCTCTTATGAAGGCTGAATTGGACCATTTGGAAGGAGAAATCTATGAACAAGGAAAAAACCTGCCAGTACCTCAAAGACCACGGAATCACTTTTGAGACCACCGAGCATAAGGCTGTATTCAACATGGAAGAACTGGCAGAGGTCAAGCTTCCTTATCCGGAATGGGACGCCAAGAACCTTTTCGTCAGGGATGACAAGAAAAGGAATTACTACCTCATCACCGTCAAGGGTGAAAAGCAGGTGAACCTCAAAGAATTCCGCAAGGCGCAGGGCCTGAGGGCCCTCTCCTTTGCCAGTCCCGATGATCTCTTGAAGTACCTCAAGCTCACCCCGGGCTCTGTCACTCCGCTCGGCCTTCTGAATGACGAAGAAAACGCGGTTCACTTCTACCTCGATGAGACATTTTTGAGCCATAAGATAGGTGCTCATCCCAATGATAACACAGCCACCATCTGGCTGGACGCAGAAGACCTCATTCGCATCCTCAAAGATCACGGAACCGAAGTCAACATCGTGGAAATATAAAAAGGAAATGAAAAAGCAGCCCCGCAAAAGGACTGCTTTTTTAGTGCAAGAACCCGCCTTCCTCATTCCCTCTCGAGTTCCGGCGCTAAGACGAGTATATCGCCGTGTTTGATCACGGTGCTGCCGGAAGGAATGATGGTGTCTATGCCTCTCTTGATCAGGAGGACGCGGCGGGCGCTGGAGGAGGGGATGGCGGCAAGCGGACGATTGGCCGCTTCGCTTGCGCGGTCGACGACGACTTCTTCCAGAGCGTGATGCTCTTCATCCTCGAAACTGTGAGCCGCAAAGACCAGAAGGTCATTTTCCTTCAGAACCGTACTCCCGTCAGGCACAAGGACTTCGCCATTTCTCATAATCATCGCCACGAGAAGATCCCTCGGAAGCTGAAGCTCTGCCAGCGACTTGCCGCACCAGCTGCTCCCTTCCTTTAGGCGCAGCCGGACGAAGCTGATATCGCTGTCATCCTGGTAATCATTAAACGTCGTGCGGATATCCGCCGTAGGATCGATCATCGAAAGCTTCTTGGCCGCGAACGGAAGAAGCGTTCCCTGAATGGAAATCGAGAGAAGTACCATGCAGAACACAAGGTTATAAAGATTGTACGTAATGTCCACCTCGGCCAGCACAGCACCTATGGCAAATACAATCGAGGCCGCCCCGCGGAGGCCCGCCCAGGAAACCAGGGCAATCTGCTCCCGCTTGGCCCCGAAAGGCGCCAGGATCGCCGCGCTTACCAGAGGTCTTGCCACAAGCGTCAGGAACGTTGTCAGCACCAGAGCCGGCACAATCACAGACGGCAGATCCACCGGCGTCACCAGAAGTCCCAGAAGGAAGAAAATCATCACCTGCGCCACATTCGTCAGGACATCGAAGAAATGGACCAGGTACTTCTTCTGCGGAAGCTTCGAATTTCCGATATAAATCCCGCAGAGGTAGACACTCAGATATCCATTTCCATCAAACTCTGCCGGAATCGCATACGCCAGCACCATGATCGAAAACAGGAAAACCGTGTGACTCTGCTGTGAAGGAAGCAGCCGCGAATGCAGAAGCTTCAGCGCAAGCCAGCCGATTGCGAGCCCGAAAAAAGCTCCGATCAGAAGCTGCTTGGCCAGGAGCAGAGGGAAAGAAAACGCTGCCCCGCTCAAAAGCGCAATCGCCGCCATCGTCAGCATATAACTCATCGGGTCATTCGAACCCGACTCCACCTCAAGGAGCGAGTCCGTATGATACTTCAAAGCCAGCTTCTGCGAACGGAGAATGTTGAAAACTGAAGCCGCATCCGTCGAAGAAATCACGGCCCCGATCAGAAAACTCTCCAGCCACGAAAGCGACAGCGCGAAATGAGCGAATACAGCCACAGCTCCCGCCGTCCCCGCAACTCCCAGCGAAGACATTAGAGCTGCCTCGCGCAGAACCGGCCGCGCTGCCCGCATATTCGTCCCGAAGCCGCCATAAAACATAATGAAAATCAGGCACACTGAGCATACCAGGTTCACCAGCGCATAATGATCGAACTGAATCCGAAACGGCCCGTTCTCCCCGAAGAACATGCCCAGACCGATAAAAATGAGCAAAGAAGGAACAGGAATCTTCTCCAAAAACCGATTCAGCAAAATACAAATCAAAATCACAGCCCCCAATAAAAGCAAGGGTTGATTCAACCACACCACATCCTTCCCTAAGTAATAGAAAATACTCTATTTATAACTGTAACAGCTAGGACGCAATACTGTCAAATAATCAGAGCAAATCATCTATAATAAAAAGAAATATATGAGAAATTGGGAAGAATGGCATGGAAATGAGGGGAATAAGGAAGAAATGAGTGAGATTAGATGTATCGCTAACACTTGCCTTCCCAGACGGGGAAGTACGCCCTTGACCTTGCTCTGGAAGAGAAGGTCGGGATAAGATTATGAAAGGTTTCAAACAAATAAACAGAGCTCTTTCTTTTATTCCTCTTGAAGCTGCCCCCGACGGAGGGAAGAATGCCTTTTACCTTGCTCCGAAGGAGAAGACCTGCTACACAAGAACAAGCCCCAATTTTAATTTTTTGGTATTTTTTGAATTTCTTATAGAATTTCTTGTCGGATTTCCTGACTGATCCTAACTGATTAGATTTTGGAGTTTGGCCGACTAATT
>OGZH01000027.1_pt1 | contig 79838 bp, 80 predicted proteins | sample 1576741 | NCBI WGS metagenome assembly OGZH01 (sample SAMEA3541560, study PRJEB24748) | human gut metagenome | biome: human gut; feature: human-associated habitat; material: faeces | place: China | collected 2012 | reverse complement strand
GGAGCCATAAGGCTTTACTTGGCACAAAACCCATTTCTTTTATGAATAGATAATACAATATGGTAGAAAAAATGTCAATCCGAATATTCGAAAATTAAGACGTTAAGATGGTGTTTATGTATAATATAAGTAGCATAATTGCAACTAGCAATATATTGGCTTAGATTCTGCGTTGGTGTACGATGATTTTGGAGGTAGTTAGAAATGATTTTTTCGGAAAAACTACAGTTGATTCGGAAAAACAAAGGATTAGCGCAAGAAGAACTGGCAGAAAAATTATCAGTATCAAGGCAAGCTGTAGCCAAATGGGAATCGGGACAGGTATATCCAGAGATTACGAATTTTATTCAGATCAGCAATTTGTTTAATGTGACAGTAGATTGTTGTAGGAGATTTTACATAGTTTCAAGGCTATGAACAGATTTATTGTAATAATGAAAAGGTATATGAATGCTATTTTCATGGTGGCTTAATGAAATAGACAGATTCAAGTTTGTAACACCAAAATATATAATCTTGACAAAAAAGAATAATATATTTATTATTATACCTAAATTGATAAAGAGCTTGTCTCGGCATGGATGAAGACTATAGATTTTACTGTTTCTGAACATAACAGTGTGTCTATAGTCTTTTAATTTTATTGGGAAATTATAAATATAAGAATTGCTGTGCCAAAAGCAGAAAGGGGTTATGGCAATGAGCAGATTAGAATGGATAAAGAAAATAATTATAATAGTGGTTGGTTCCGTGGTGGCGGCATATGGAATCACGCTTGCCTTATATGCTGGGTTTGGTGGTGCAACTCTTGCCGTTTTGTGGCAGGGTATTTCTGAAACTTTTCATGTAAGTATAGGTATGGCATCTATGATTGTAGCCATAATTATGATTACATTTGCATTTTCCTACGACAGATCACAGATACATATTGGTACAATTTTATATCAGATTGTATATAGCTTTTGTGTTGATTTATTTGCAAATATACATGTGTACAGTGCGCATTTGTGGGTAAATGCACTTATCATGTTATTGGGTATAATCCTTTTTGCAATGGGAACGGGAATCTATGCGGCAGCTTCTTTAGGGCGTGGTTCTTATGAGGCATTGACATTTTCGCTTGCAGATAAGAATGGCTGGCAGGTAAAAGCTGTGCGAATGATACTTGATATTGTGATGGTTGTTATTGGAGTTATTCTTGGCGGAAAGTTTGGGTTATGTACTATTTTGACAATTATTCTGTCGGGACCGGTTATTCAGTTTACAGTATCAAAGACAAAAAAAGTGTTTAATATCTGAATCACGATTGTGTTATAATGAGGGAAAAGTAAATTGGAGGTTTATGAAAATTTATGAGTGAATGGAATGCAGCTTTATATGATAATAAACATGATTTTGTCGCGGAATATGGAAAGGGACTTTTAGAGTTTGTGTCTGAGAATAATAATCAAAGTATTCTTGATTTGGGCTGCGGAACCGGAATTCTTACAGTACAATTAAAGAAGCTGGCAGAAGTGGTGATTGGTGTTGACAGTTCGGAAAGCATGATAAAACGGGCGCAACAGCAGTATCCTGACATAAAATTTATAGTTAGTGATGCACTGGCATTACCATTTGTAGAACAGTTTGATGTTGTTTTTTCAAATGCTGTTTTTCATTGGATAACAGACCATAATGCGTTGTTGAATAATATACATAAAGTATTGAAACCAGGCGGATTATTGATATGCGAATTTGGTGCTAGTGGAAATATTGCAACAATCGAGAATGCATTTATGAGAGTGAGCAAGGATTTGAGATATGAATACAGTCCTAAGTTTAATTTTCCGACAAGTGAGCATTTTGCTGCCTTATTAAGAAAGAACGGATTTGTTATTGATAAAATATATGATTATGACAGACCAACGCCATTAAAAGATAATGAAAAAGGTTTAGCGAACTGGATGAAACAGTTTTTTGCCCCTGACTTGGAATTAATGACGGAAAAGATGCAGACAGAAGTTATTAAAAATGTTGAGGATTTAACGAGAAAGTCTCTTTGGAATGGAAGTCAGTGGATTGCTGATTACCGCAGACTAAGGGTGATTGCGCATATATGAATCGGAAATTGTTTATGGAGGATAGGCGTAATGGATATTGATGTTGAACTTGCAGCATATGAGAAAGGATTAGGAAAATTATACGAAAACCTGCCCAAATATGTACACGGAGGTGATGCAAGTGATAAAAGCAGTAATATTTGATATGTATGAAACACTTATAACTCTTTTTGATAGTCCATTGTATTTTGGAACTCAGATGGCGTCAGATGCGGGTATTGCAGAAGGAAGATTCCAAGAAACATGGCGTGCAGAAGAAAAAAATAGAACGACAGGAAAAATCACTTTAGAAGAACTACTGGAAAAGATACTTCGAGAAAATAATTGTTTTTCGGAAGAGTCAACGGTTATAAAGAAAAGTATTTTGTATCCTTTTTTTGATGCTGTATGCTTATCTTTTGATGAAGGAATACAAAAACCAGATCCAGCTATATTTGAAAGATGCATAGAAAGGCTAGGTGTTGAGGCGGACGCCTGTCTATATGTGGGAGATGGTGGAAGCAATGAACTTGAGGCGGCACAAAGGCTTGGAATGCAAGTTGTACAAGCCGTTTGGTATCTTAAGGAAGGAATAAATCAACCCGCACAAAGGAAAACAGATTTTGAGCATATTGAAAAGCCAATGGATATAATAGAGCTGATTAAAAAACAATGTTTAGTATGATGAATGTGATGCAAGTTAAAGGAGGGGCACTATATTGATTAGAGAAATACACGAAAATGAATTAAAAGGGTTATTAGAATTATATTTACATTTACATGAAAGTACTGTTCCGGAAATGACAGAGCAATTAAATAGAACATGGTCGACTATTGTTCAGGATAGAAATCATCATATTGTTATAAAAGTTGTGGATAACAAAATAGTATCTTCTTGTGTTTGTGTAATCATACCTAACTTGACAAGAAATGTAAGACCGTATGCTATTATAGAAAATGTTGTTACACATAAAGATTATCGTGGAAAGGGATATGCATCGGAATGTTTAGCATATGCTAAAGAAATAGCTAAAAAGGAAAACTGCTATAAAATGATGTTACTCACAGGTTCCAAAAAGGAATCAACTATGGAGTTTTATAAAAGTGCGGGGTATAATTGTTCCGATAAAACAGCCTTTGTACAATGGATAGAATAAATCAGGTGTTTGTACCTGTTGTTGGTATTCTTGTAATGTTAATTTAGTTTGTGACTGGTTGACTGGATTTTTCAAAATCGAAAATTCGGTCAACCATTTTTTAGACAAAAGTTGACTGGGAAATCATATTTTGCTAAATAGGTCATATAAATCGAAAAAATAAATGACTGTATTTGTGATTATGCAAATTTAGGTCAACTTAGACCTCGTAGAAGTTGACTTTATATAGAAAAAAGTATAAACAAGTCAACGCAAGAGAGAAAATTGGGTGACCGTAGAAAGATTTTTCTAGCAATTAAGTCAACCTAACAGTTTTTGTTTTCTATATTTCTAAAAAACTTGATGTTGATGTCAGTTTATGATATTCTAATAATGAACAATCACTCAGATAAAATAAAGGGGATACATATGAAAAAGACAAAAGAGCAGCATAATGAACGAAAAAAGGAAATCATGGAAAAATGCTTCGAATGTTATGCGGAAAACGGACTGACTGGTACAGGGATTAAAGCACTTGCCGCAGCCTGCAACTGCACCACAGGCAATCTGTATTGTTACTTTAAAAATATAGATGAGCTGATTCTTGAATCAACCGCCTATTGTATGACCAAGGTAGAGGATGATTTTATGGAAAAGGCACCTACCGATCCTAAGGATGTGTTACGGTTTATTGAAGAGGTGCCTTACTGGACAGCGAAGAAGCACGGGAAAAAGTATCGTTTGATGTATCAAGTGTACACACTTCCCAAGTATATTGAGTATGGAAAGAAATTCTTTGAGGGTGTCAATGAGCGGTATACGGAGTATGCGAAGCAGTTAGAGCCAAAGATTGGTATTCCTCATACGGTGATTACGCCATTAATCTTCATATTCGTCCGTGCCTGCGTCCACTATGCTATGTTTGAAGATGAATATTATCTAAAAACCCAGATGGAAGTCTTGAAACAGGCTGTTGCCCTGTTTGCGGACAAGTACAGAAGGGAAGGTTTTGATGGAGGTGACGCTTAATGCGGATAACGGTTAAGAAGAAAGAAAAGAAAAATTACAAATCAGTAAAACTCGTGGTATTTGTTTTAGTGTTCGTATTGTTGGTCAATACGGTTCCGGTCAAAGTATCGGCAGCAGAAAGTAAGGAAGACGTATATCTTATGTATTATGGTAATCCTGACTATTGTAGATTGAAAGGTGCGAAACTACCGGGGACAAGTTCAGATTTGCTATTGTATTCATGGTATATGGACAGTGATGGACAAGATTGTGCTAAGCTATATTGGTCTGGCAGTTCGGAAGAGTACGCAAACGTCAGCCCTCCTACGGAAATTCAGGATGATAAAACATGGGATATGGACCCATTTCTATTTACGGACCTTGATGACACTTTTAATAACAACATGATCATTACATGGACTGATGCAAATAAGAAGTTTGACGGGACTGAGACGAAGGATGAGATTGCAGGTTCTATGAGAATATCGGTTAGGGCTTTAAAGTCTTCAACCATAGTATTTTCGGATAAGATTCTCACAGTTACAAAAGAATCAAGTGATGTCAGCGCGTATAATTCTCATATAACTAAATTTGGAGACAAAATACTCATTACATGGGTTGTTTGTTCGGATGTAAAAAATGATGACAGAGCATATGGAATCGAGGGACTTTATTATGATCCGGATACGAACAAGTTTTCTTCAGACGATAACAAGACCGATGCCAAGGGAAATCTAATACCGATGGTTTTTGCAGAATCCTGCAATTATATTTCCACTCATACAGTGGCAGAACTCAATGGTTCGGTTGCAGTACTTTATGAAGAGGCTGTGGATGGGACACATGTATCGGATGTGATGTATGATCAGGTAAAACAGAGAGATAAGGTGTCTTTGTATTCTCCGGATGAGTTTAAGAATAACAAAGTTAAACTGGCTGTAAATAATGGAAAAAATGTAGATACAGTCAATCTGCCGGATACATATGGCTCTATTGTTGAGACGGATCTGCCAAAATTAGTTTACTACTACAATGGAAAGATTAAGGAAATTGGCACCGATTCGGACAGCACATCCGGGTGGAAGATTGAGGAACTCGCAGATGTATCTAAAACAGGAGACGCAAGATATTCGATTCTTTCCAAAGACGGTTCCATGCAGTATATTACGGCGAGAGAGTACAGCCCGTTAAAAATAGATAAGTCAGAGATTACCCTCAATGGTATGAAATATACAAAATCCTCCAATGGAAAATGGATGGATGAGCAAAATAAGGAACAGGATATCAGGCAGGAAGATATTCGCTTGTATTATTACAACAATACAACAGGAAAAGCAGAAATACTGCCGCAAAAACTACATGGTAAAGATGGCGTGTTTTTTATGGCGCAGCCGTCTATATTCATTAATCATTCGGGAATGCTTGATGTTACGTGGTTTTATGCAAATGCAAATGAGGATATGAGTTTTGGACTTTATCATACAACTTATGAACAGCAGTCCGTACAAAAGGCGGATTACACAGCGGTAAATGAAGCAATTGATAAAGTAAATGCACTGAATAAGAATGATTATGAGGATTTTTCTGCTGTGACCGATGCGGTAAATGCTGTTGAGTATGACAAGGATTACACGGAACAGGAAACGGTGGAAGGTCATGCCAAAGCGATAGAAAAAGCCATCAAAGCGTTGAAATTGCGAAGTGCAGATTATACAGCGGTGGATGAAGCACTGGCCAAGGTAAAAGGTCTGGATGCAGATTTATACCGGAACTTTTCGGATGTTACTGTAGCGGTAGATGCCGTTGACCGAGATAAGAACTTTAAGGAGCAGGCAGAGGTAGACGCGATGGCAGCAGCAATAGAAACAGCAATTCAGGCATTGACATATAAAGATGCAGATTACACGACAGTGGATGAGGCCATTGCCAAGGCAAAAGCTTTGGATGTGAATTTGTACAAGGACTTTACAGCGGTAAATGTTGCTATAGATGCAGTAGTGCGTGGTAAAAATATTAAGGAGCAGGCAGAGGTGGATGCGATGGCGAAGGCTATTGAGGATGCGGTTGCCGCTCTTGAGTTAAAATCCGCAAATACAAAGACGGAGACAAACAATACAAATCAGGGTGGTGCACAGTCTGAAACAAATAATGCAAGTGCGACGGATGCTCCATCTGTAAGCAACGCTTCCAATCCGGTAAATACACAGTCAGAAGCAAGTGATACCAGCGAAGAGGCTGAAGATACACAGTCAGAAGCAAGTGATACCAGCGGAGAGGCTGAAGATACACTGTCTGAAACCAGTGATGAGAATGAGGAAAAAGGATCGTCAAGAACAGAAGATAAGAGTCCGGAGACTGGTGATGACAGCAATTTGAAACTGTGGATTACATTGTTTTTTCTCAGTGGTAGTGGCATTGTGTGTATGTTGCAGAAGAAGAGAACTACGAAAAATGAAAAAATAAGAATAAACGAGAAAAAAAGAGCATAAGTTAGATATAGTGGCAAAATGCGGAAATATGGAAATGCATAAGGCATTGCATTTCTTTTGATTATTGCATATTATAGAGCCAATGGGTTAGCACTCGTCAGATTGGAGTGCTAACAAGATATAAGAAATGGAGGAATCAAACATGAAATTAGTACCTTTAGGTGACAGAGTTGTATTGAAACAGTTAGACGCAGAAGAGACCACCAAATCCGGTATTGTACTGCCGGGGCAGGCACAGGAAAAACCACAGCAGGCAGAGATTATTGCTGTTGGACCGGGTGGTGTTGTAGATGGAAAAGAAGTAAAAATGGAAGTAAAAGTTGGCGATAAAGTGATTTACTCCAAATATGCCGGAACAGATGTAAAATTGGACGGCGAGGAGTATGTAATTGTTCGTCAGAGTGATATTTTGGCAATTGTAGAGTAAAGGATTGATTTGATAGGAGGAATTTAATTATGGCTAAGGAAATTAAATTTGGCGTAGAAGCAAGATCTGCATTAGAAGCAGGTGTAAATAAACTGGCAGATACCGTTCGTGTAACACTTGGACCAAAAGGAAGAAATGTTGTTTTGGATAAATCTTTTGGTGCTCCATTGATTACCAATGACGGTGTAACAATCGCAAAAGAAGTTGAATTAGAAGATGCCTTTGAAAATATGGGGGCCCAGTTAGTAAAAGAAGTAGCAACGAAAACAAATGATGTTGCCGGTGATGGTACAACAACAGCTACCGTTTTGGCGCAGGCTATGATTAATGAAGGAATGAAGAACTTAGCAGCCGGAGCAAATCCGATTATTCTCCGCAAGGGAATGAAAAAGGCAACAGAGACAGCTGTTGATTCCATTCGCAGCATGAGTTCTAAACTTTCCGGTAAAGAGCAGATTGCAAAAGTTGCAGCAATTTCTGCCGGTGATGAGCAGGTTGGTGAAATGGTTGCCGATGCAATGGAAAAAGTAACCGGTGACGGTGTTATTACAATTGAAGAATCCAAGACAATGAAGACAGAACTGGATATGGTAGAAGGTATGCAGTTTGACCGTGGTTATTTGTCTGCTTATATGGCTACTAATATGGATAAGATGGAAGCAGAACTGGATAATCCGTATATCTTGATTACCGATAAAAAGATTTCTAATATTCAGGAAATCCTTCCACTGCTTGAGCAGGTTGTTCAGGCAAGTGCAAGACTTTTGATTATTGCTGAGGATGTAGAGGGAGAAGCTCTCAGCACATTGGTAATCAATAAACTTCGCGGAACCTTTAATGTAGTTGCTGTAAAAGCTCCTGGTTATGGTGACAGAAGAAAAGAAATGCTCAAAGATATTGCAATCCTTACCGGTGGTCAGGTAATTTCCGAAGAACTTGGCTTGGATTTGAAAGAGACAACGATGGATCAGCTTGGACGTGCAAAATCTGTAAAAGTTCAGAAAGAAAATACAATCATTGTTGATGGTGAAGGTGATAAAGCAGAAATCGAGGCAAGAATTGCACAGATTAAGAATCAGATTGAAGAGACAACATCTGATTTTGACCGTGAAAAACTTCAGGAAAGACTTGCTAAATTAGCTGGCGGCGTTGCTGTTGTACGTGTTGGTGCAGCAACTGAGACAGAAATGCAGGAAGCAAAACTTCGTATGGAAGATGCTTTAGCAGCAACAAGAGCAGCGGTAGAAGAAGGAATTATCGCAGGTGGCGGTTCTGCTTACATTCATGCAAGCAAAGAAGTTGCTAAGATGGCTGCCTCTCTTGAGGGAGACGAAAAGACCGGTGCCAACATTATTTTGAAAGCACTGGAAGCACCACTTCGCCGTATTGCAGAAAATGCAGGTCTGGAAGGTTCTGTTATCATTGATAAAGTCCGTTCTGAGAAGCCTGGATTTGGATTTAACGCATTGACAGAAGAATATGTAAATATGGTAGACAATGGTATTCTTGACCCGGCTAAGGTAACAAGAAGTGCATTGCAGAATGCAACGAGTGTAGCGTCTACCTTGTTGACAACCGAGTCTGTTGTTGCTAATATTAAAGAAGATGCACCGGCAATGCCAGCAGGCGGTGCCGGCGGCATGGGCATGATGTAAATAGACGAAAGAACTAGGAGGATTGGATGGAACAATCATACGCAGAAGCGAACGCAAAAAAGAAAACGACGGGGTCAGTCATTGCTTTAAAAATTATATTGATTATTTTGGTAATTCTTGTTTTTTTAGCATCAATACTGATTTCGATATCGACAAAAATTAATCTGTTAGTATTAATCGGAGTAGCAGCAATCTTTGGCTTGATTTGGTATTGGTCGAGATTCCGTGTGGAATGGGAATATGTATTCTGTGATGGACAGCTTGACTTTGATATGATACAAGGCGGAGAGCGTCGAAAGAATATTCTTCGAATTGAAATTGAGGATGCGGATGCGATTGCCCCAATTCAGTCCACAAAACTGGATGGATACAGGCACTTGGAAGTGCGCGATTATTCATCAATGAATGAAAAGGCGAATGTTTACGGAATTGTAACAAGACTTCCGGAAAAGGACGAGAAAGTAATGATTCTCTTTGAGCCAACGAGCCGTATGGTTGAGTTGATGCAGAAGAAATGTCCGGAAATTGTGTCGCTGTCCTAATAATAATGTGCCAAATAAAAGAAAACAGTACCTTATCTTGATTATGTCAACATAAGGTACTGTTTTCTTTTATTATACGTAATAAATCAAATGCGTAATAAATCAAAAATAGTACGTAATAAATCAAAAGTGGTGCGTGATAAATCAATACAAACAAAAAGGAATGTGATAGAATAAAAAAATCGGAAAAGAAAGGACGACTAAAGATGAAAAACAAAAAGTTAAGCACCACAATTACAATTACTATTTCCATTGTTGCTGCTGTTTGCATACTGGGATTGTTTTTGTTTGCAAATGGAAGTATGACATCTGTAATGAAGAAAAATAGCATGGATAACATGAAAACTTCGCTTGAATCTAGGCAGAAGGTCATTGAAGACTATGTAAATAATGCGGAAGACCAGCTGGTTTCTTACAGTAAGGGAATCGAGATTGTGAAGCTTTTAGAAAATCCTACCGATTCGGAAATTCAAAAAAAAGCTCAAAAGTATACAGAAGATTATTATAAAGAATTGTCCGGATGGGAAGGTATTTATGCCGGAGAGCCAAATACGCATGTAATTGTTCACAATAATCCGAAAATTGTTGGAATGACAACAAGAAAAGGAGAAGCACTAAAACAATTGCAGGACGCGATGAAGGAATCGGATCGCTTGTACAATGCAGGGATTATTGTATCTCCAGCCACAAAGAAACTGACGCTTTCCATGTATTGCCCGGTTTATAAAGGGGATGAAATGATTGGATATGTCGGCGGTGGTCCTTTTGGAGAACAACTTCAGAAGAGTTTGGATGCGTTAAAAGTAGAAGGACTTGATAATGCGTCCTTTACCATGATTAATACAAAGACAAATACATACATTTTTAGCAAGGATTCGAAAAAGATTGCGAAAGAAATCAAGGATCCGATGCTCCTTAATGTTTCGGAAAGTGCCAAAAAAGGAGCCGGTAACCAGATTCATGAAATCGATTACAAAGATGCTGATGGAAAAGATTGTGTAGGTGTTTACCGCGTGTTAAATGACCGCGGCTGGGCCGTTGTAATGACGGATACAGAAGACGAAATATTTGCAATGGCAAATACCAATCGTAATACGCTTGGATTTATCTGCCTTGGTTCTTTCTTACTCATTATGCTGCTTACTTATGTTGTGATTCGATTCTGTCTGAATCCTTTGAAAGTAGCAGAAAATGCCATTTTGAATTTGAAAGATCTGAAGTTGAATAAAGATGAAAGAATTGAGAAATATGTCAACGGAAAAAGTGAAATTGGCCACATTGCTACGGCGATTGATTCTTTGTATCGTACATTTGATGCCATTATTGATACACTTAATTCCTGCTCGGTATCGCTTCTTAAATCGGCAGAGAAAATCACTTCTTCCTCAGAAGAATTATATGATTGTGTAGGTGATAATGCAGCAACGGTAGAACAGGTAGTGGCTGGTGTTACACTTACGGAAGAGGCTGTAGAACAGGTTGGTAAGGAAATTGGACGTATTTCCGAACTTGTATCCGATGTTGGCAGAAAAGTCAGTGATGGAAGCGAGCGCAGCGAAGAACTGATTCAGGAAGTTCAGAAGATGAAAGATACGGCTAATCAGTCATTAGATGCCAATCGCGAAAAGATGGTATGGAATGAAAATAATATTGAGAAGGCAATGAAAGAATTGCAGTCATTGTCACGCATCAATGAGATGGTTGATCGAATTCTAGAGATAACAAGCCAGACGAATTTGCTTTCTTTGAATGCTTCGATTGAGGCAGCGAGAGCCGGAGAGGCAGGAAAGGGATTTGCCGTTGTTGCTAGCGAGATTGGAAATCTTGCGTTGAGTTCATCCGAGACTGCGACGGAAATTCAGACGATTTGTAAAGATGCGAACAAAAACATTGATTATGTAAGGCAGTGTTTTGTTTCTATTTTGGATTATTGGAAGACGGATGTTACAAAACAGTTTACAGACTTTATTGATATGTCGAATGAATACAGCACATCGATTGGCTCGATTGAGAAATTGATTCGTGGAATTCAGAATGTGACAGATTCTGTTTCGGATGGCGTTGTTGCAATTTGTGATCAGATGGAACGTGTGGAAGGAGCCACAGAGGAAAATTCTCAGGGAATGGAACGCATTATCGATAAGATTGAGACAACTAAGACAAGTGCGGAGGCGATTTCTTCCGTAACACACGAAAATCAAAAAAATGCAGAGGAAATTCGTGATATTGTGAAAAAATTTACAAAATAAAAAATCGCTATTAAGGATTGACCAAAATAGTTGACAACCCTGTCAATATTCGATAAAATGATAAAAATACAAATAGAATACAAAAAAGAGAGGAAGAGAAAAGATGGGAACTATTATTGGTGAAGGCATTACATTTGACGACGTATTATTGGTACCCGCATATTCTGAAGTAATACCGAATGAAGTTTGTTTGAAAACTCATTTGACAAAGGACATTGAATTAAATATCCCTATGATGAGTGCAGGGATGGATACGGTAACAGAACACCGCATGGCAATTGCGATGGCACGTCAGGGTGGTATCGGAATTATTCATAAGAATATGTCTATAGAAGCGCAGGCAGAAGAGGTTGATAAGGTAAAACGTTCGGAGAATGGTGTTATTACGGATCCATTTTATCTTTCTCCGAATCATACATTGGCAGACGCAGATGATTTGATGGCAAAATTCCGTATTTCAGGTGTTCCAATTACAGAGGGACCAAATAAAAAGCTGGTTGGTATTATTACAAACCGTGATTTGAAATTTGAAACTGATTTTACGAAAAAAATCAGTGAGTGTATGACATCGGAAGGGCTCGTGACAGCACCGGAAGGTATTACATTAGAGGAAGCAAAACAGATTCTGGCAAAAGCCCGTAAGGAAAAACTGCCAATCGTAGACAAAGACGGAAACCTGACCGGACTTATCACAATTAAGGATATTGAAAAACAGATTAAGTATCCAAATTCAGCAAAGGACAAGCAGGGCAGACTTTTGTGTGGTGCCGGTGTTGGTGTAACGGCTAATATCATGGATCGTGTGAAAGCGCTGGTAGATGCACAGGTAGATGTCATTGTTATTGATACGGCACATGGTCATTCCGCAAATGTATTAAAAGTTGTAAAAATGGTTCGTGACGCATATCCGGATTTGGGCATTATCGCAGGTAATGTGGCAACCGGAGAAGCTACCCGTGCTTTGATTGAAGCCGGCGTTGATGCAGTAAAAGTTGGTATCGGACCTGGTTCTATCTGTACAACCCGTGTGGTTGCCGGTATTGGTGTACCACAGATTACTGCAATTATGGATTCTTACAACGTAGCAAAAGAGTATGGTATTCCGGTAATTGCCGATGGTGGTATTAAGTATTCCGGAGATATGACAAAAGCAATTGCGGCCGGTGCAAATGTTTGTATGATGGGAAGTATTTTTGCCGGTTGTGACGAGAGCCCGGGAAGTTTTGAATTGTTCCAGGGAAGAAAGTATAAAGTATATCGTGGCATGGGTTCCATTGCAGCGATGGAAAACGGAAGTAAAGACCGCTATTTCCAGCAGGATGCTAAGAAATTAGTTCCGGAAGGAGTAGAGGGACGTGTTGCATACAAAGGTTCAGTAGAGGATACGGTATTCCAGTTGATTGGCGGAATCCGTTCCGGTATGGGATATTGTGGAGCAAAGACGATTGAAGATTTGAAGGAGAACGGACGCTTTGTGAAAATTTCCGCTGCTTCTTTGAAGGAGAGCCATCCACATGATATCCACATTACGAAAGAGGCACCAAACTATAGTGTCGAATAAAAAAAGAAGATACTCTTCGCGGACGAGAAAAAGACGGACGTCGAAGAGAGGGCGCTGCGCACTGATTATCAGTGTCGCAGCGTTTTTCATCCTTTTATGCTGTGTGATTGTTTCCTTTATAGTGAGAAATAACCGAGACAACACCGTGCAGGCACAAAAAATACTTCCGAAATTATCGATACAGACAAAACTGATTCAGAAAAATAAATATTCGAGGCCGGGAATTGCGCTTAGAAAGGTGAAAGGTGTTGTCGTTCACTATACGGCAAATCCGGGAACGGATGCAGAAGACAACCGAAATTATTTTAATAATCTGCCAAAACTTAATGCCGGAAAACAAAAGGCGACTTATGCCAGCAGCCATTTTGTGATTGGCTTAGAGGGACAGATTGTCCAATGTATTCCGTTAAATGAAATTGCCTACGCCTCCAATGGGAGAAATTACGATACCATATCCATTGAGTGTTGTCATCCGGAAAAAGATGGAAAGTTTAACAATACAACCTATCAGGCGCTTATTGAACTGGTTTCGTATTTGTGTTTGAAATATGATTTGACAAAAGAACAAGTGATTCGTCATTATGACGTGACGGGGAAACTTTGTCCGTTGTATTTTGTGAAACACGAAGATGAATGGAATCAATTGAAAGATAAAATAGAAAAAAACTGCCAAACCATTTCCGAGTCTTAAAGGATGGGTGGCAGTTTTTTGTTTATAAAGTCATGTGAACTTCTGTTTCCTCCGGTGAATAGGCATGGTATTTGATTCCTGCGGATTTCATCATTTTTTTGGATGCTAGGACAGAAGCGGTGTTGGCATATTTATCTTCGGCGTAGATGACTTCGCAGATACCGGACTGAATTAACGCTTTCGTACATTCATTGCAGGGAAACAGCGTAGTGTATATTTTTGCCCCTTTTAAATTTGTGCCGGTATAATTGAGCAGTGCGTTTAATTCCGCGTGGCAGACATATAAATATTTAGTCTGCAGCGGGTCATCGCTGTCGCTGTCCCATGGATAAATATCATCGGAGCATCCTTGTGGCATACCATTATAGCCAACTGATAAAATTTTGTTATCCTTTCCTACAATGCAGGCACCGACGCTTGTGTGTGGGTCTTTACTGCGCATGGCGGAAAGCTTTGCAATTCCCATAAAATACTGGTCCCATGAAAGATAATTCGTTCGTTTCATAAATGCCTCCTTGTGTGTAGATGCAGTTATTCAGGATGCCCCGCTCTTAAATATTCGCATTTTGAACACTTCGTGTTCTATTTCGCCTTTTACAGTGCTCCTGAATAGTTATTTGCCTTTTGTAAAAAAGAAGGAGCCGTTTACCAGCTCCTTTCTATTCATTCGACGGGTAGAATTGTAGTTGCAGTACGACTGCCCTCTACATTACGCAAGTTTGTTTACAGCGATTGTTAAACGAGAAACTTTTCTTGCAGTAGTATTCTTGTGATAAATACCTTTTTTAGTAGCTTTATCAAGTTCTGATACAGCAGCTTTCAATGCAGCTTCAGCAGCAGCCTTATCGTTTGCAGCGATAGCAGCATCAACTTTCTTCACAGCTGTTTTTACACGAGAACGAACAGATTTGTTTTTCTCAGCTCTTTTTTCAGCTACTAAAATTCTTTTTTTTGCAGATTTAATGTTTGCCAATTCCAGCACCTCCATCGTAATAATTAAATTCATTCTTTGTTTGGTTTGGCTTGTCGGACACGGACAACAGCACAAACACACCTAATTATCTTATTATATATACCACATATTGTCAAGTAAATAGTTGCAAATTAACATAAAAAATAAAAAATAGGACACAATAAATTTGTGATTGGATGCAAAACAGTGCAGGAGGCGGCAAAAATGACCGAAAAACGGACGGACTTAGCATTAGAGGCAAGAGAGAGTTTTCCCAGAAATCATGTAGAAATACAGGGGGTTGTTCTGGAAAAGAAAAAATGTCTGCAAGGCAAGGTGAAAATTACGACGGTAATTATTCGGGATGAAGCAGGCAGCAAAGCAATGAAAAAACCAAAAGGAACTTATATTACAATCGAATCACCACTTATGCTTCATGGAGATATTGACGAGAGAGAGCCATTTTTGCTCTGTGTCTGTGAACAGTTGGAAAGTATGATAAAGGGACTTCGTAAAAAGAGCGTTTTGGTTGTTGGATTGGGAAACCGGGAAGTGACCTCGGATTCATTAGGACCGAAAATGACAGACGCCCTTTTTGTGACGAGACATTTTAAAGAAGAATTTGGTGCATCTTTTATGCAGGAAAATGGATATGGCTGTGTGAGTGCAATAGCACCCGGTGTCATGGCGCAGACCGGAATTGAGACTGAAGAGGTATTACAGGGGATTATACGGAAGACAAAACCGGATTTGGTAATTGTTGTGGACGCATTAGCATCCAGAAGTGTGCAAAGGCTTTGTACAACGGTACAGATTACAGATACGGGAATTGAGCCTGGTGCCGGCGTTGGAAACCGCAGGAAGGAACTAACCAAAAAGACGCTTGGAATTCCGGTTGTTGCAATTGGTGTTCCTACGGTTGTAGATGCGGCAACCATTATTTCCGACCATTTGGAGCATGTATTAGAGAAACAGGGGTATTCGGAGGAGGAAATTGAGCGGTTTATTTATGAAATTCTGACCGAGGAAACAACCGATGTGATGGTAACGCCGAAAAATATTGACGAATCGGTAAATCAAATTAGTAAAGATCTTGCAAAAGTATTAAATCATTGTTTTCAAAAACGGGATAATTATGGAAACAGCAGCATATCCTTTTATGAAAAAGAAGATATGAAGAGAGAATGAAAAATGAAGTTTGGCATGCGGGTCGCAATTGGGGTGTTTGTCACCTCTTTAGCAGGAGCGCTTTTTGTTATAAAAGATGCAGGGAAAATGGAAATAGCAGAGGAAGCGGGAAGATTTCTTGCAAAGGAGAGTTGTTTTTGCCTTTGGAATGGACAAGAAGGACGATATGTGTTAGCGGAACTCTTAGGGGGACAGTCTTATTTTGAGCCAAATCAGGCGCTGGCAGAAAGTGATGCGGGAAAGGAAAAACTGGCAGTAGTTGAAAACCGTGAACTGCAGGAAGGACAGATACCAAAACCAAGTGAGCCGCTTATTGGTGACGTGGAAGAAGAACAGCCGGCAGTGGAAGTGTCAAGCCAGGTTGTCCGCCACAAAAACAGTGCGGTGGAACAATTGCGGGAGTCACTCAGTGTGGATTATTTGTGGAAAAATTTTTATATTATAGATTCAACGACTTCTGTGACAAAAAAGCAGTTTGATGTGGCTGCGATGTTACATAAAAATTTGAAATTAAAAAAGGAAAAAGGGAAAAAACAAATTTTGATTTATCATACGCATGGTGCTTCGGAAGAGTTTTCAGACAGCAAAAAAAACGATATTAACGATTCCGTTGTCGGCGTTGGTACAGAACTTACAAAAGAACTGGAAAAAAGGGGATATTCCGTTTACCATGATACGACGAGATATGATTCTATTAACGGGGGCATTGACAGGAGTCTTGCATACAATAAATCACTGGAAGGGGTTCAAAATATACGAAAAAAAAATCCGGGTATTAAAGTGCTGATTGATTTGCACCGCGATTCGGTCGGTAAAGGAAAACATACGTATACTACTATTCAAGGGAAAAAAACGGCGATTGTCATGTTTTTTAATGGTATGAGCAGAACAAAATCGGGTGCCATTCCTTATTTATACAATCCGAATCTACAGGGAAATCTTGCGTTTAGTCTTCAGATGAAATGCACGGCTATGGAATACTATGAAGGATTTACCAAACCAATTTATTTAAAAGGATACCGCTACAATCTGCATTTGGAACCACGTTCGTTATTGATTGAGCTGGGAAATGAAAATAATACGGTAGAGGAAGCAAAAAACGCAGCAGCACCTTTGGCAGATGTGTTGGATAAAGTGCTTTCTCAGTGATTGCGGTATACATTTTTGAAATTTTTTATGAAAAAAAACAGAAAAAAACCTTGTAATTTGGTGCTTTGTCGTTTTGCGTCAAAAAAAGTCGTCCAACGAGCGCTTCTTTTTGGTAGAATAGAGACTAAGGAGGAGAAAAATTATGGTTCAAGAACAAAATGAAATTATTGGAAGACGTTTACAGGATGTGAGAGAAAGTGCCCATATGGATTTTTATGATATGGCAAAACTGCTCCGCGTGAGTGTAGGACATTATCGAAAGATTGAGAGAGGAGTGTATGGGCTGGATGTTGAAAAACTTGTTATTCTATATGAGAAGCTCGATGTAGATCCGCTGTATCTGTTAGCTGGCAGGCAGAAGGCAAGACGGGAATCAGTGGATTCACATCTTGCGATACGAAACCGCAGGGTGTGTGAACTGCTCGAATACTGCAAGCAGCAGCTAAGTGATGAAGGAGAGGAGTATCGGTGACAAAAGTTCTTGTTTTCTCAAAGTCAAATCCGATTAAAGACTGGGAAGCAGCCAAATGGAATCTTCAATTCTTATGTGTCGAAAGTCAGCAGGAAGCAATCCATATGTTAGAGACAAACACCATTCATGTTGTAGTAGTAGATATAGAGGAGAGGGAACAGGAAGGACTAGCCTTTGTTTCTTGTCTGAGAGGCTTACAGCGTTTTTATCTGCTCCCGGTGATTTTACTGGCAAAAGATGATACGTATGAAAGTCTGGCATTTCATGTATTTCATTGTTTTGATTATGTGATAAAACCAATTGAGAAAGAACGATTGGAAAAACTACTTCACTGGATTGACGGACGTTTTGATAACAAGGGTGCTGCAAAGGCGCTGGTGATAAACACACGGCTTGGTATACACATGTTTGAGGCAAAGGATATTTTGTATCTGGAAATCTGCAATAAAACGCTGTATGTTCATACCCGGTATGATGTCTTTTCGTTTCCGTACCGCAAACTTGGTGTCTGTATGGAGCAGTGTGGCGGTGACTTAGTGCAGTGCCATCGCTCGATTGCAGTAAACTGTTTGTATGTAGAAAAAATTGATTATGTAAATCGGCGGATTTGTCTGGTAAAGCAATATGGAAATGTCGCACTAGGAAGAAAATATATGAAAGGTCTTCGCAAACAATTTGACGAAAGAACACGGATTTCGTATACTGATAGTGTTTTTTCAGAGAGTTAAGGAGGTGTGAAAGATGAAAGATATCTTTTTGATTCGGCATGGAAGACAGTGCTCTAAATTGTGTAATGTCGATGTTTCTCTGGATGAAAGTGGGCGTAAACAGGCAAAACTTGCCGGAAAGCGTCTGATTTCTTATCAGTTGGAAAAGTTATACTGTTCACAGTTAATTCGCGCAAAAGAAACGGCAGAAATTATTGGACACTGTGTGAATCTGCCGGTTGAAGAAGTGGCAGACATCGAAGAAATCCATTTTGGTGGATTTACCGGGAAAACGGATGAACAGATTCGTACGGAATATGCTGAGTTTCGTAAGGAACGTGCGGCTCATAAAGAAGACCTTCCCTATCCGGAAGGCGGTGAGTGCGGACGTGATGTTGTCAGGCGGGTCATGCCAAAAATCAAACAAATTTGTCAAAGAGAGGAAAACAGAGTTGCTATTGTAACGCATGGCGGCGTAATACGCTCGGTGTGTGCCGATATTCTTCATACCGGTCAGGAGAACAAATTAAAATTTGGAATCGACCTCGAAAATACAAGTTTTACCCATTTGATTTACGATGAGGATAGAGACTTTTTTATTCTGGAGCGTTTTAATGATTTTGCTCATTTGGAGTCTCATCCGGAGTTACTTCGAAAAAACTGGAAAACATCTTTGGAGAGAAATGGATGAAAACTGGCATGGCAAAAAAATAAGAAACTGGCAGTTTTCATATAGCCAGCCTTTTGTATAATAAGAGAGAAATTTATACAGGAGGACAAAACAATGGATTCAAAAACAAAACAACAAACAGTACAGATGGGTACAGGAAAGATTACAGTATCCGAAATTACGATGTGCGGCGTATTTGCTGCCTTGACTTTTTTACTGACAAGATACATTCAGGTGCAGATTATACCGGCAAAAGGTGGTCTGGTTCACTTAGGTAATGTTCCGATGTTTTTTGCAGCAGCATTTTTCGGCAAGCGTGTTGGTGCGATTTGCGGCGGCGTTGGTATGGCATTATCGGATGTACTTTCTCCATGGATTGTATATGCTCCGGCAACTTTGATTGTAGTTGGTCTGATGGGCTTTGTATTTGGTTTAATTGTAAAGAAAAAACCAACGATTGTTAATCTGATTGCGGCAACGGTTGTTGTTCTTGCAATTAAATTAGTTGGTTATTATTTATTTGAGGTATTGCTTACATCAAGTTTTGTTGTGCCGCTGGCTTCGATTCCGGGCAACATTATGCAGATTGTAACAGGAGCAATTATTGCTATTCCGATTATTTTGGTATCACGTGTCGGTATGGCAAAGGTAAAACGTTCTATGGAAGCTTAATGGCGAAAAGAACGGACAGAAAGGATGATAAGAATGTATCAGATGATGACACCGGGACCTACGATGCCGGCAGCTTCTGTAATGGAAGCAAGAAGCAGGGCGTTTGCAAACCCGGATGTAGATGAGACATTTTGTGAAGAATACCATCAGGTATGCAAAGATTTGTCAAATCTTCTTGGCACTGACAACGAGACTTATGTATTGGGCGGCGAGGGGATTCTTGCCTTGGAGGCTGCCTGTGCAACCTTGACAGAGCCGGGGGATAAGGTGTTGGTTATTGATAATGGTATTTTTGGAAGAGGCTTTGCTGATTTTGTAAGTCTTTACGGCGGAGAGCCAACCTTATATACCGTTGATTATCACTATCCGATTGTAATAGAAGATTTAGCAGAATACTTAAAAGAAAATCACGATTTTAAGTACGCAACAGTTGTTCACTGTGATACACCAAGTGGTGTGCTCAATGATATCAGTAAGATTTGCCCGCTGTTAAAGCAGTATGGGATTCTTACGGTAGTCGATGCGGTTGCCTCTATGTTTGGTGAAGATGTGAAAGTCAATGAATGGCAGATTGATGTGATTTGCGGCGGTTCACAGAAAGCTTTGTCGGCGCCACCGGGACTTGCGTTTGTTACAGTGAGTGAGGATGCCATGAAAGCGATGGAAAGCCGGAAAACCAAAGTGGCTTCTTTCTACTGTAATATTCTTGCATTTAAGAACTATTACAAAGATAAGTGGTTTCCATACACGATGCCAATCAGTGACATTTATGGTCTCTGTGAGGCGGTAAGACTGGTGAAGGAAGATACCGAGCGTGTAGCCCGCCATCATAAGATTGCCGGGGCAGTAAGAAAAGCAGTGAAAGAAGCAGGTTTATCTCTTTATCTGGATTACGGAGATTCCGCTACTGTGACTGTTATTAATGTGCCACAGGGACTGCGTGATATAGATATTATCAACACTATGAAAGATAAATACGGTATTCTGATATCCGGCTGCTTTGATGTTCTTGCCGGTAAAGTAATCCGTCTTGGGCATATGGGAAATAATGCAAGAGTTGAGAAGGTGGCAGATATGTTATCTGCGTTTACGAAGGCATTAAATGATTTAGGTTTTTCCTGCTGGTGTGATATGAAAGAAAGTTTTTACCGCAGCTTATAAGCGAAGATTGCAAAATCCCTCTTTTCATGATATTCTATTGTGAAATGGGGGATTTTTTGAAAGTGAGGCAACAAAAGAGTGGATTTTAGAGAATTTTTACGACAAGGATTTGTGGTATTAGACGGCGCAACCGGTTCAAATTTACAGCAGGCCGGTATGAAAAGCGGGGATTGTCCGGAGCAGTGGATTGCAGAACACCCGGAAGTGTTTATTGACTTACAGTGCCGATATATTGAGGCAGGTTCGGATGTCCTTTATACACCGACATTTACCTGTAATCGAATTAAATTAGATGAATATGGACTTGCGTCTAAGCAGGAAGAACTTACGAAAACATTGGTGGGTCTTACAAAAGAAGCGATTCGCAGAAGTAAAACAGACCGCAAAATTTATGTTGCCGGGGATATTTCCATGACCGGGCAGCAGTTGGAACCGATTGGAAGTATGCCGTTCGAAGAACTGGTAGATGTTTATAAACAGCAGGTTCGTTTGTTAGTGAAAGAGGGCGTCGATTTATTTGCGATTGAGACGATGATGAGTTTGCAGGAATGCCGTGTTGCCTTGCTGGCGGTAAAAGAAACTTGTGACATACCGGCGCTTGTGACGCTTACGTACCAAGAGGATGGACGGACGTTGTATGGAACGAGCCCTGAGACAGCATTGGTTGTTTTGCAGTCGATGGGGGCAGATGCCATCGGAATTAACTGTTCGACAGGACCGGATAAGATGGTAGATGCGGTAAAAGTGATGGCGGAATATGCTTGTGTTCCGCTTGTCGTAAAACCAAATGCCGGACTGCCGTTTTTGCAGGATGGTGTGACGTGTTACGATATGGATGCTGAGAGTTTTTCAGAGGCAATGATGCCGCTTGTGGATGTTGGGGCAACTGTGCTTGGCGGATGCTGTGGAACAACGCCGCAGCATATTCAGAAACTTGTCGGCCGGTTAAAAGAGAAAAAAGCAAGAGAAATTCCGGAGAGGAAAAGTATACGTGCCTTGACAACAGAGCGCAACATTACACCGATTTCATTAGATGGAAGATTTCGAATTGTCGGCGAGAGAATCAATCCTACCGGGAAAAAAGAACTGCAGGAAAAACTGCGTGCGGGTGATTTGAGTCTTGTTATGGATATGGCAGAAGAACAGGAAAAATTAGGTGCATCAATTCTGGATGTCAATATGGGAATGAATGGAATTGACGAAAAAGAGATGATGTTGCGTGCGGTTAATGAGTTGACAATGACAGTGGATTTGCCGCTTAGCATAGATTCGAGTTATGTTGACGTTGTGGAAAGTGCCCTTCGTATTTATCCGGGACGAGCTTTGATTAACTCGATTTCTCTGGAACCGGAAAAGTTTGAAAAATTAATACCGATTGCAAAAAAATACGGTGCAATGTTTATTCTGCTTCCTTTGTCAGATGCCGGACTTCCAAAAGATTTGGATGAGAAAAAAACGATTATCCATACAATATTAGACGAGGCAAAACGTCAGGGAATGGCAGAAGAAGATATTGTCGTGGATGGTTTGGTGGCTACGATAGGAGCAAATAAAAATGCCGCGCTTGAAGTGTTGGAGACGATACGCTACTGTAAAAATGAATTGGGTGTGGCAACAATTTGCGGTCTTTCCAATATATCCTTTGGACTGCCGGAACGAGTTTTTGTTAATACAGCATTTTTAACACTTGCGATTGGACAGGGACTTACGATGGCAATTGCGAATCCATCTCAGACGCTGCTTGTCAATGCCGCACTTGCTTCGGATTTGCTTTTGAATAAAGAAGAAGCGGATTTGCATTATATTAATGGTGTGGCGGGAGCTGTGATTACGCAGAGCCAGCCAAAGAATGAAGTAGCAGAGGAAGACGGCCACCCGTTGTATTTGGCGGTTGTCAAAGGAAAGAGCGGACATGTGCTTGAACTTGTGGAAGAAGAACTGAAAAAGGGAACCGAGCCGTCTGAGATTATTGATAAGTATTTGATTGCGGCAATTAATTATGTCGGCGAATTATTTGAGCAGAAGAAATATTTTCTCCCTCAGCTTATTGCCAGTGCCGAAACGATGGAAAAGGCGATTAACCGTTTAGAGCCGCTTTTGGAGGCGGCAAGAGGGAATGAAAAACTGGCAACTATCGTGGTGGCAACCGTAAAGGGCGATATTCACGATATTGGGAAAAATCTGGTGGCACTGATGCTGAAAAACTATGGGTATCATGTCATTGATTTAGGAAAAGATGTGGAAACACAGACAATTTTAGATACTGCGAAAGCTGAGAATGCTTCGATTATTGGTCTGTCTGCCCTTATGACAACGACGATGATGGAGATGAAAGAAGTTGTGGATGAGGCAAAGAAGCAGGGTGTAAAAGCCAAGATTATTATTGGAGGCGCAGTAGTGACAGAAAGTTTTGCTGAAGAAATTGGAGCAGATGGCTATTCGGCAGATGCCAGAGAGGCGGTTAAAGTAGTGAACCGTCTGCTTGAGAAGTAAGAAGAGAGGATTTTGATGGTGGTTGATGTAATTATTCCGGTATACCGTCCGGAGAGAGAAAAATTGACAAAACTAATTGACTGGCTGAACAAACAGACTGTAAAACCTTCACATGTATTTTTTATGCAGACGTTAGTTGAGGAAAAAGAAGATGAAGAAGTTTTACAGATGTTACAAAAGGCGGAAAATGTGGAGTTTGTTCCGATTGAGAAAAAGGATTTTGACCATGGCGGCACCAGAAATAAAGGGGCGGCCTTGTCAAAGGCAGATTATATGCTCTTTATGACGCAGGATGCAGTTCCGGTTGATGCTTACCTTATTGAGAATTTGGTACGGGCAATGGAAGAGGAAGAAGCCGCAACAGCCTATGGAAGACAGTTGCCGGATGATACGGTTGGTGTGATTGAACATTATACAAGAGAGTTTAATTATCCGGCAAAGAGCTATGTGAAATCCAAAAGGGATTTGGAAACAATGGGCATTAAAACGTATTTCTGCTCAAATGTCTGCGCAATGTACCGTAAAGATGTATATGAAAAAATGGGCGGCTTTGTGCTTCATACCATTTTCAATGAAGATATGATTATGGCATCGAAAGTGATACAGGCAGGATATAAAATTGCTTATGTGGCAGAGGCGATGGTTATCCATGCTCATAAATACACTTACAGACAGCAGTTTACGAGAAATTTTGATTTGGCAGTTTCCCAGCGCCAGTATCATGAAATTTTTGATGGGGTGAAATCGGAATCCGAGGGAATGCGGTTAGTGAAAAACACGATGAAATATTTGTTCCGTCATGGAAAATGGTATCTTGTGCCGGATTTGATTTTCCAAAGCGGCTTTAAGTTTTTAGGATACCGGTTTGGCAAGAAGTATGATAAACTTCCGCTCTGGCTGGTAAAGAAATTTTCGATGAATCCATCGTATTGGAGGGATAAGGAGTGAAAGAACAAGTTGAGATTGTTATGGCAACATATAATGGTGAAAAATATATAAAAGAGCAGTTGGATTCCTTGCTTTCACAGAGTTATCCGGATCTTTTAGTGGATGTATGTGATGACGGCTCTACGGATGGCACGGTTTCGATTGTAAAGGAATATGAAAAAAAGGACAGTCGTGTACGTCTCTTTGAAAATAAGACAAATCAAGGGTATATAAGAAATTTTATGTCTGGCATTGTTCGCTGTGACAGCCCGTATATTATGCTGTGTGACCAGGATGATATCTGGAATTGGGATAAGGTAGAGCTTACCTTGGAGAAAATGAAACAGATGGAGAGAGAAAATCCGGAAAAGCCGGTGCTTGTCTTTACCGATGCCATGAATTTTGACAGCAGTACCGGAAAAAAACTGGGACGTTTTCACGAAATGAGTCATTTGAATGTAAAAAAGGTTGACACCGCGCATCTTTTTATGGAAAATAAGTGTATTGGCTGCACCATTATGATGAACCGGGCAATTCTTCCGTATTTGAAAGAGCTGCCGGAAGAAATACGGGTGCATGACTGGTGGCTTGCTTTGATATGCAGTCACTTTGGTGCCATTGGATATTTGCCGGAGGCGACGCTTATGTACCGCCAGCATGAAGGAAATCAAATCGGAGGAACATCGTATTCCGGTTACTTAAAAAAAAGAGTTTCCAAAATGAAAGAGCAGCGGCAGGTACTTTTTGACACGTATCGGCAGGGAAAAGCTTTTTTGCAGGTTTTTGATTCAAAGATGACCAAGGAACAGAGAAAAACGGCAACGAAGTTTGCGGCAATGACGGATGCTTCCTTTTTGGGACGACGCTATCTGGCATTGCGGTATGGTTTTTTGAAAAGCGGTCTGATTCGAAATGCAGGATTGTTTTTCTTATTATAAATACGAGAGAATAGAAAGAGAGGCCTGATATGGGTAAAACAAAAGCGGGAAAAGGGAAGATTGTGGCAAGAATATTTCTTGTGATTGGAATTTTGCTGTCGATGACGGCAGGCAGTGGTTTGGCTTATGTTAAGCATACCGGAGATAAAATGTTGGGTTTGATGAATTATGACAAATCGAATAAAGTATCCGGGATGGATTTGAGTAAATATGCGTTAGACAGTGATACAGAAATTGTGAATATTTTATTGGTTGGTGCAGATAAGAATCTGGATGAACAGGATAAGGATGTTGAGAGACGTTCGGATTCGATGATGATTGCAACTCTGGATATTAAACATAACAAGCTGAAACTGACTTCTTTGATGCGTGATATGTATGTGGATATACCGGGATATGGCGGTTATAAATTAAATGCTGCTTATTCCTTTGGCGGTATCAAATTGCTTTATAAAACATTGGCGAAAAATTTTGGTATCAAATTAGATGGTTATGTGGAAGTGAATTTCGACGCCTTTGTTAATGTTATTGATGAACTTGGCGGTATCGAGGTAAATCTGACTGATTCAGAGGCACTGAATCTTCGTCAGACCAATTATATCAAACGAAGAAAGTACCGCAGTGTGAAAAAGGGAAAACAAATCTTTAACGGGCAGCAGGCACTTGGCTACTGCCGGATCCGTCATGGTAAGAGACAGCCGGACGGTCATTATCCGGGCGTTTATACGGCAAGCGGAAAAGGAGATGATTACGGAAGAACAGAACGTCAGCGTCTGACGATGCAGGCAATTCTTAAGAAGGTAAAACAGTTGTCTCCGGAAGAGATGATTGAACTGGCAGAAGTGATTATGCCAAACGTAAAAACAGATGTAGATGAGCGGGATATTTATTCATATCTGCTTGCTGTTGTACGGATGGGTACGACAAAAATCCATCAGTTCAGCCTGCCGATTGAAGGCGGCTATACAAGCCAGACAATTCGCGGTCAGTCGTGCCTTGTGCCGGATTTGCCAAGCAACAAATCCGCACTTAAAAAGTTTCTCTTTAAGAGTTGACAATAAAGACCTATATTGCTACAATTAAATGAGCGTTATTTCAGATTAATACGCTAGGATATTCGATAAAGAGGGGGCATATCCCATGAGTAAAGTAGTTTTATCTATATTAGTAAATAATACCTCCGGTGTGTTGAGCCGTGTTGCCGGTTTATTTAGCCGCCGTGGTTATAATATTGACAGTCTGACTGTTGGTGAGACAGAGAATCCGGCATTTTCCCGTATGACGGTATCCGTTACGGGGGATGATATTGTGCTGGAGCAGATTGAAAAACAGGTTAATAAGTTAGAAGATGTAAAATCCGTCAAACAGCTTACCGGTGAAGCGTCGGTATGCCGTGAATTGATATTGGTTAAGGTTGAAGCAGATAAAGACGCAAGACCGGCCATTAATGCGATTGTTGATATTTTCCGTGCGAAGATTGTAGATGTTGCAGATAATTCAATGATGATTGAATTGACGGGTAATCAGGCAAAACTAGACGCTTTTATTAAACTGATTGAGGGCTATGAGATAAAAGAACTGGTACGTACCGGTATTTCCGGTTTGGCTCGTGGTTTTTATGATGAAGCCAAAGAGAGTAAGTAATTTACTACTTAGAAAACCATCCACGGGATTTTATCCCGGATAGGCTTTAAATACAATTAATTTAGGAGGCTGTAAATATGTCAGAAGCAAAGATTTATTACCAGGATGACTGTAACTTGGCAGCACTGGACGGTAAAACAATTGCCGTAATCGGTTATGGTAGTCAGGGACACGCACATGCATTGAACGCAAAGGAGTCCGGATGCCACGTAATTATTGGTCTTTATGAAGGATCAAAATCATGGAAGAGAGCAGAAGAGCAGGGATTTGAAGTATATACGGCAGCCGAAGCTGCTAAAAAAGCTGACATCATCATGATTCTTATCAATGATGAACTGCAGGCAAAAATGTACAAAGAGTCCATCGAGCCAAACTTGGAAGCAGGCAATATGCTTATGTTTGCTCATGGTTTCAATATTCACTTTAACCAGATTGTTCCACCGGCAGACGTTGATGTAACGATGATTGCACCAAAAGGACCGGGACATACGGTACGCAGCGAGTATCAGGCAGGAAAAGGTGTTCCTTGTTTGGTAGCAGTACATCAGGATGCAACAGGAAAAGCTCTGGAACTTGCACTTGCTTACTCCCTTGCAATTGGTGGTGCAAGAGCCGGCGTTTTGGAGACAACTTTCCGTACAGAGACAGAGACAGACCTCTTTGGTGAGCAGGCTGTTCTTTGCGGTGGTGTTTGTGCATTGATGCAGGCTGGTTTTGAAACTTTGGTAGAAGCTGGTTATGACCCAAGAAATGCATACTTTGAGTGTATCCATGAGATGAAACTTATCGTTGATTTGATTTACCAGAGTGGTTTTGCAGGCATGAGATATTCCATTTCTAACACAGCAGAGTATGGTGATTATGTAACAGGACCAAAAATCATTACAGAGGATACAAAGAAAGCTATGAAGAAGATTCTTTCCGACATTCAGGATGGTACTTTCGCAAAAGACTTCTTGCTTGACATGTCAGAAGCTGGCGGACAGGTTCACTTCAAAGCTATGAGAAAAATAGCTGCTGAGCATCCATCAGAAGTAGTTGGTGAAGAAATCCGTAAATTGTATAGCTGGAATGGCGAAGATAAGTTGATCAACAACTAATTTTAAGATATAAACAGATAATTAAGAAGAAACCCGGTTCATTTTGTGAATTGGGTTTCTTTTTTTGTGCCTCTTTTTTAGGTTCCGTAATTTGCCAGAAAGGCTTTGCTTTTCGTGGGCACTTTCGTTTGTTGAGTACGCAGCGGTATGGGTGCTTATGCTGACGCATATACAAGCACCTCATACCGGCGTACTCAAAACCCACAAATCGCAAAGTCTTTCTGGCAAATTACCGGAAGCGTAAAAGACCCCCAAAAAAATATTTATCGCAACCCAAAACTGTGTTTAGAAATTGACGCTGCTCTTTTAGGTTTTCATATTTTTAGTATAAAGTCTTTGTGGGGAGTGGGTTTTGAGTGCGTCAGTAGGTGGCACTGGTAGTTTCAGTGCCCCTACTGTTACGTACTCAATGAACGGAAGTGCCCACGAGACGCAAAGCCTTTATACTAAAAGTAAGAAAAACCTAAAAAAGCAACATCATCTATTGCCTAAAAACCATTTCATGATTTTTATTGCAAAATATTAGAATTCATGATATGATAACAAAACGGTAAAAATAAAATAAAAAATATTAAATATAAGTTCTAAAAATGAATTATACGACATATATATAGTTATGTATAGAAAAATGCTTGATTCAAGCAGACAAAAAACAAAGGGGGTCATGAGAAATGGCAGATAAGATTTTGGGAAACAATCAGGTGAATATTTATGGTGAAGTGGTAAGTGAGTTTGCTTTTAGCCATGAAGTGTATGGTGAAGGATTCTATATGGTGTATCTTTCGGTAAAACGATTGAGCCAAGTGTATGACAAGATTCCGCTCATGGTATCGGAGCGGCTTATTGACATAACGAAGGATTACCGAGGTATGTATATGGAGGCGAGTGGACAGTTTCGCTCTTATAACCGTCATGAAGAAAATCATAACCGGCTTGTTTTATCCGTGTTTGTAAGAGATTTACATATAGACGAAGAAGAGATGGAAGTAGAGAAACCGAATTATATCTTTTTGGATGGTTACTTGTGCAAACCACCGGTTTATCGAAAGACACCGCTTGGAAGAGAAATTGCGGACCTTTTGATGGCTGTCAACCGTCCATATGGCAAATCCGATTACATTCCTTGCATCTGCTGGGGAAGAAATGCCCGTTACGCCGATGGATTTGGTGTAGGAGAACACGTTCAGCTGTGGGGACGGATTCAGAGCCGTGAATACCAGAAGCAGGTTGGCGACGAGGAATATGAAACACGCGTTGCTTATGAAATTTCCGTCAGCAAATTGGAGTGTGTGGAAGAGAGTAATGAGATTACTGCGGCCTGTGTGATTGATGAAGAAGATAAAAAAGAGTGAACTAATGCTTGACCACTAAAGGGAAGAGTGATATTCTTTTATATAGAAAGGTAGAGGCGCGGACTTTATCAGTAGCAAATCGGACATGACAGGATGGATGATGATTTGTGAAAGGAACGTCTGCCGAAGGAGAGGATTGCCTGCACATGATTCTTCTGGGCATATGGTAAATAATCATATGACTGTCATCGCTATGATGGAGTGCTACTCGTTATCGAAAACAATGAGGAGTTGGCACGTGTGTCGGCTCCTTTTTTTGCAATCCATTCATAAGCACAAAACGTAATTCAGAAAGGATGAAGAAAATGGCTATTTTTACTGGAGCAGGTGTTGCATTGATTACACCAATGAATGAAGACGGAAGTGTGAATTATGAAAAATTGAGAGAACTGTTGGAGTTTCATGTGGCAAATAAAACAGATGCCATCATTATTTGCGGAACAACCGGCGAGGCATCTACACTGTCAGATGAAGAACATTTGGAGTGTATTCGTTTTGCCTGTGAAGTAATTAATAAACGGATTCCGGTTATCGCAGGAACCGGTTCGAACTGCACACAGTCGGCAATTGAGTTGTCAAAAGAAGCAGAGAAAAGTGGAGTGGATGGACTTCTCTTAGTTACTCCATATTATAACAAGGCAACACAGAATGGTTTGAAAGCACATTACAAAGCCATTGCAAAAGAAGTTAATGTTCCAATTATTTTATATAATGTACCAAGCCGTACGGGTACCAGATTAGCACCACAGACAGTTGTGGATTTGTGTCATGAAGTGCCAAACATTGTCGGCGTAAAGGATGCGACAGGTGATATTTCAGAAGTTGCGGAATTAATGAGTTTAGCTAAGGGAACCGTTGATGTATATTCCGGAAATGATGACCAGATTGTACCGGTTCTTTCTCTTGGCGGTAAAGGCGTAATTTCCGTATTGTCAAATATTCTGCCAAAAGAGACCCATGACATGGTGGCAAGCTATCTTGAGGGCGATGTGGCAAAGAGCTGTGAGATGCAGTTGAAATATTTTGATTTGGTAAAGGCTTTGTTCTGCGAAGTAAATCCGATTCCTGTAAAGAAGGCATTGAATCTGATGGGAATGGAAGTGGGCAGTTTGCGTCTGCCTCTTACAGAAATGGAAGATGCAAATGCAAAGAGACTGGAAGAGGAAATGAGAAAAGCCGGCGTTATCAAATAATTAGTTACGATTGAAAAAGAATTAGGAGGAAGACGATGACTCGAATTATTATGTGCGGATGTAATGGTGCAATGGGGCGCATGATTACCGGAATTGTAAATGAAGATGCTGAGGCAGAAATTGTAGCAGGAATTGATATGGTGGATACGAAAGAACATTGTTATCCTGTTTTTCAGAAATTAGCAGACTGTGATGTAGAGGCAGATGCTTTGATTGATTTCTCGACACCAAAAATTTTGGATGATATTCTTACATTCAGCAAAGAGAAAAAAGTGCCGGTAGTACTTTGCACAACCGGATATGACGATGAGCAGCTTGCTAAAATTGAAGAAGCAGCAACACAGACAGCCGTTTTGAAATCTGCGAATATGTCACTTGGTATCAACACACTTTTGAAGCTGGTGCAGGATGCGGCAAAAGTATTTGCTACAGAAGGATTTGATGTGGAAATCGTAGAAAAACATCACAACCAGAAACTGGATGCTCCATCCGGTACGGCACTTGCATTAGCGGATTCCATTAATGAGGCAATGGGAAATCCATACGAGTATGTTTATGACCGATCGCAGAGAAGACAGAAACGTGATAAAAAAGAACTTGGCATTTCCGCAGTGCGTGGTGGTACGATTGTCGGCGACCACGATGTGATTTTTGCCGGTAAAGATGAAGTGATTACATTTTCCCATACTGCCTACAGTAAAGCTGTATTTGGAAAAGGCGCTGTGGCAGCGGCAAAATTTTTAAAAGGAAAGACAGCGGGCCGTTACGAGATGGCAGATGTCATTGCGGCAAACTGATAGGGGTGACAAGATGAGACAGGTTCAGATAAAGGATATTGTGAAAGCAGTCGGTGGTAAACTTGTTTGGGGCGATGAAAATGCTGCCGTGACAAATGTTTCAACCGATTCAAGAGAAGTAAAGAATGGGACCTTATTTGTGCCAATTATAGGAGAGCGTGTGGATGCGCACCGTTTTATTCCGGATGTGTTGGAGGCAGGGGCTTCTTGTGTATTTTTTTCGGATGACAGAGAAAAGGAAAAGAAGGGTGCCGGAATATACGTTTCCGATACACTTTTGGCAATGCAGAAATTTGCTGCCTGGTACCGCAGTAAACTTCCGGTAAGAATCATTGGTATTACCGGAAGCGTTGGAAAGACAACGACAAAGGAAATGATTGCTGCCGTACTGGAAACGAAGTACCGCACGGTTAAAACTTACAAGAATTTAAACAGCCAGATTGGTGTGGCACTGATGATGTTTGAACTGGATGAAGATACAGAACTTGCCGTGATTGAAATGGGAATCAGTATGCCGGGTGAAATGGATCGGTTAGTCGAGATGGTAAAACCGGAATGCGCAGTTTTGACAAATATTGGTGTTTCTCATATTGGGAATTTGGGCTCAAGAGAAAACATCTGCAAAGAAAAAGGAAAGATTGTTAGTTATCTTCCGGATGGCGGTACGCTGTTTGCCAGCGGTAACGGAGATGTGAGACAATTAGTTGAGACACAGGTTCCGTCCACCCGCTGCAAAGGGAACTATAAGGTTTCTTACTATGGAACAGAGTTCGGCTGTGAGTATTTTGCGGATGAAATGAGTGCAAATGAGGACGGACAGAGTTTTGTGTATCATGACAGCGAGGGAAAAGAAAAAGTATTGCTGTCTGTGATGGGAACCCATAATGTAAATAATGCCGTGATTGCGATAGCAATTGGCCGCAAGTATGGCGTGCCGGTAAAGGATGCCATTAAGGCTTTGAAAAATTACAAGCCGATTGCGATGCGTGGTGTTGTGCATGATATAAATGGGATTCACGTTGTTGATGATACTTACAATGCAAGCCCGGATTCGATTACGAGTAATCTTCATGCACTGTTTGATTATCCGGGAAATGGCAGACGAATTGCCGTTCTTGCGGATGTACTGGAACTGGGAAAAGATTCCGGAAAACTTCACGAGGGAATCGGACAGTTTATCATAGAGGAACAAAATAAGGGACGCAGGCTTGACTACCTCTTTACGGTTGGAAAAGAAGCGGCTCACATCAGTGATTATGTAAAGGCACATAGCGATATCCCGATTTTTTCTGCAGAGTCTAAAGATGAAGTAATGAATGAATTGGAAACAAAACTTCAAAAAGAAGACTGGGTACTGGTAAAAGGTTCCCGTGGAATGAAAATGGATGAAGTTGTGAAACGACTGATAAAGGAGTGACAGGTTGTTTGCAGATATTATCGTAGATTTGTCGGTGGAAGCACTCGACCGGACATTTCAGTATATAATTCCGAAACAATGGGAAGGTGAAGTGTTTGCCGGGTGCTGTGTCAAAATCCCCTTTGGAAGGGGAAATCGTCTGATTCGCGGTTATGTAATGAATATAACGGATCAGGCGGCATGGCCGATTGAACGGATGAAGGAAATTTCTGAGATTGAGAAAAAGGAACTTCCGGTAGAATCTAAGTTGATTCAGTTGGCAGCATGGATTCGACAAAGATATGGAACAACAATGAATGAAGCATTAAAAACGGTGCTTCCGATTCGGAGGCAGATTAAGTCAGTGGAAGAACACTGGCTTAATTTTGCTTTGCCCGAAGATGAAATGAAGAAGGAATTAAACTGCTGTCTGTTAAAGCATTATAAAGCAAAAGCGCGCCTCCTGCAGGGAATGTTTGCAGAAGGTGGACAGATGACAAGCAAGCTGGCGGCAAAAAAATATAAGATTACGAAACCCGTGATTGACAGCATGGCGAAGGCGGGATGGATTACTGTTACAAACCAAAAGAAATATAGGAATCCGGTCTTTGATGGAAAGGCATCTTCCGAAAAAAAGATGTTGAATGAAGAACAGCAGACGGCAGTGGATGCATTTACCGGAGACTACCGGCAGGGAAGGCGGACGACGTATCTGCTATATGGTGTTACCGGCAGTGGAAAAACGGAAGTCTATATGGAAATGATACAGGCAGTTTTACAGGAGAACAAACAAGTTATTATGCTGATTCCTGAAATTGCACTTACTTACCAGACGGTAGTTCGTTTTCAAAAGCGGTTTGGAGATCGGGTAACGGTATTAAATTCCAGAATGTCAGAAGGAGAAAAATACGACCAGTATGAGAGGGCAAAACAAGGAGAAGTGGATATCGTTGTCGGACCACGCTCCGCTTTGTTTATTCCATTTTCAAATCTGGGACTTATTCTCATTGATGAAGAACATGAGATGAGTTATAAAAGTGAAAAGCCGCCCAAATATCATGCAAGAGATGTGGCAATTGAGAGAGCAAGGCAGAGCGGGGCAAGTGTTGTATTAGGCTCCGCGACACCGTCAGTTGAGAGCTATGAGAAGGCGAAAACGGGAGAGTATACACTTCTTACGTTACCGCACCGAGTAAACCATGTCAGTATGCCAAAGGTTTATGTGGCGGATTTAAGGAAAGAATTAGAAGAAGGAAACCGCTCAATTTTCAGCCGTGTGCTGCAGGAGAAAATCGAGGAACGGTTAAAACGAGGGGAGCAGACCATACTATTTTTAAACCGGCGTGGATATGCAGGCTTTGTTTCTTGTCGCAGTTGTGGTTTTGTGTTAAAATGTAGTCATTGTGAAGTTTCTATGACGGCACACAAAAATCATGTCGGTGATGTAGATACATTGGTCTGTCATTATTGTGGACATGCAATCGCTATGCCAAAGACATGCCCATCGTGCGGTTCGCCATATATTGCAGCATTTGGGCTTGGCACGCAGAAAGTCGAGGAGATGCTGAATAAGCGGTTTCCCGCGGCAAGGGTTCTTCGGATGGATGGAGATACAACAACGGGAAAACACGGACATGAAAGTGTCCTGACACCCTTTCGTAATGGCGAAGCAGATATTTTAATTGGCACCCAGATGATTGTAAAGGGGCATGATTTCCCTAATGTTACGCTCGTGGCAGCATTAGCGGCTGACATGAGTTTATATGCGGGGGATTACCGAAGCAGTGAGCGCACATTTGAACTGCTTATGCAGGCAAGCGGCCGCGCCGGGAGGGCAGAAAAAGCCGGGGAAGTTGTGATTCAGACTTATAATCCGGAGGAATACTCAATTCAGGCGGTTGCCGGGCAGGATGCCGAATATTTTTACGAAAATGAACTGGCATTCAGGCGGCTTATGAAGTATCCGCCATATTCGCAGATGGCGGCGATTCTCATTCTATCGGAAGAAGAGAACGAAGCGAAAACATTGAGCGAAAAACTGGCAGAAAACATACATTCTGTGTGCGGTGATGCAGTTACGCTTATTGGTCCGTCAAAAGCCGGGTTAAGCCGCGCCAAAGACAGGTACCGGTATGTTCTATATGTAAAGAGCATGGACGAAGAAGCAATGGCTTGTGTCAGAGAAATTGCAGAAGAAGCAAACCGCCGTGTCGTAAATCAAAAAACATGCAGTGTGCAGTATGACAGAGACCCGGTAAATGGTTACTAAATCTAAGAAAAGAAAAGGCAGGTAGGAAAAAATGGCAATTCGTAACATTCGTATGATTGGTGATGATATTCTCACCAAAAAATGTAAAGTAGTAAAAGAGATGACAGAAAAAAATAAAGAGTTAATTGCGGATATGTTTGATACGATGTATGACGCAGATGGTGTTGGTTTAGCAGCACCTCAGGTCGGTATTTTGAAACGGATTGCCGTAATTGATATTACGGAAGACAGAAGCAATCCGATTGTTTTGATTAATCCGGAAATTATTTCGGCCGATGGGGAGCAGAGAGGCAGCGAAGGGTGTTTAAGCGTACCGGACAAAGTTGGTATAGTAACAAGACCGAATCATGTTGTCGTAAAGGCATACAATGAAGAGATGGAGCCTTTTGAGATTGAGGGAGAAGAATTGCTTGCCCGCGCTTTGGTACATGAAATCGAGCATTTAGATGGCGGTTTGTATGTAAATAAAGTGGAGGGAAGACTGTATACCATCGAGGAATTTGAAAAAGAATTTGGAGAATAGGAGGCAGCACATGAATGTAATTTTTATGGGTACACCGGATTTTTCCGTTCCTGTATTAAAAGGTTTGATTGCCTCAGAGGAACACACGGTTACAGCGGTTGTGACGCAGCCGGATAAAGCGAGAGGACGCAGTGGGAAACTGGTTTTTACTCCGGTGAAAGAAGTGGCAGTTGAAAATGACATTCCGGTCTATACACCGGCACGTGTAAAAGATGCAGAATTTGTGGAACAGCTTCGAAAGATTCCATGTGATGTGATTGTAGTTGTTGCTTTTGGACAGATTTTATCCAAAGAGATTTTAGATTATCCAAAGTTCGGCTGTATTAATGTTCATGCGTCGTTACTTCCGCGCTGGCGCGGTGCGGCACCGATGCAGTGGGCAATCCTTGAAGGGGATGAAAAAACCGGTGTAACGACGATGCAGATGGCAGAAGGACTTGATACCGGTGATATGCTGTTAAAAGCAGAAACGGTGATTGAAAAAGAGGATACAGCAGAAACGATTCATGATAGGCTTTCGGAAATGGGAAAAGACCTTTTGTTAGAAACTTTGGAGAAAGTGGAAAAAGGTGAGATTGTACCACAAAAGCAGGATGACAGTTTAAGCTGCTATGCGAAAATGCTCAAAAAAGATATGGGTAAAATTGACATGAATTGGGATGCTGCGAAAGTGGAACGATATATTCGTGGAATGAATTCATGGCCGAGTGCGTATACCACATTCCGGGGAAAAACATTAAAACTCTGGCGTGCGAACGTGCTTCCATGGAATACGGGACATAAGCCGGGCATGGTTGTTGATGTGTTAAAAAATAGTTTTATCGTTCAGACCGGTGACGGCTGTCTGGAACTTTTAGAAGTGCAGTTAGAAGGAAAGAAACGAATGGATGCCGGAAGTTTCTTACGCGGTGTAAAAATAGAAAAGGGTGATTGTTTATGCTAGGTTACGGATATGGATATGGATATGGAAGTCCCTTTTATATGTTCTGGGACCCAACATATGTATTGATTTTAATTGGCGTTGTTTTATCATTGATTGCTTCTGCGATGGTTCGGAGAAATTTTGCAAGGTACAGTGTGGTAAGAAGTGCGTCCGGTCTTACAGGGGCTCAGGTAGCACAGCGCATTTTATCCTATGCGGGAATTAACGATGTGACGGTATGCCATATTAGTGGAAATCTGACGGACCATTATAATCCGAGAACGAAGCAGATCGGGCTTTCGGATTCTGTGTATGGCAGCAATTCAGTAGCGGCAATTGCGGTGGCGGCACATGAGTGCGGACATGTGATACAGCATGCCAATTCGTATGTACCATTATCCATTCGTACCGTATTAGTTCCGGTTGCAAATTTTGGTTCCGGAGTTTCGTGGTTTTTCATTCTTGCCGGCATTTTGTTTAGTATGCCGGTGTTAATTACGGCAGGAATTGTTTTTTTTAGTGCAGCAGTATTGTTTCAGGTTGTGACCCTTCCGGTTGAGTTTAATGCATCGAGACGTGCACTTGTGATTTTACAGGATACGGGAATTCTTGGAACAATGGAAACCGATGGCGCAAAAAAGGTTCTGCGTGCGGCGGCACTGACCTATGTGGCTTCTGCGGCTGCTGCAATTTTACAGTTGTTAAGACTGATTTTATTATTTGGAAGGAACAATCGTGACTGATGAGATTACAGGCATATGAAGTTGTTTATCAAACGATGGAAAAGGGGGAGCACAGCGACTCTGTTTTCCACCGGATTGTGGAACAGAATGATTTTTTGACGAGAGACAAACGATTTTTGAAACGTCTTTCTTACGGAACAATTGAGCGCAGTGTTGAACTAGATGCAATTCTGAATCAATTTGCAAAGATTCAGGTCTTAAAAATGACAGCACCGGTTCGCACGGTTCTTCGCATGGCACTCTATGAAATCCGCTATATGGAGAAAGTGCCGGAGGCAGTGAGCTGTCACGAGGCAGTGGAACTTTTAAAAAAGAAAGAAGGACAAAAACATACTGCTTTTGTAAATGGTGTGCTTAGGACAATACTGAGAAACGGGGATTCGATTTCTTTGAAACCGTGGGAAAGTTTATCTCTGCCACGGGATTTATATGACCATTTATGTGAACAGTACGGCAAAAAAACAACAAAAAAAATCGGTATGGCTTTTTTAGAGAATACAAAGGACATTACGTTACATATTGATACGTCTAAATGGACGAAAAAAATGTTTTGCGAGGAATTAAGGAAAGCCGGTGTCGCTGTCAAAAAAGCCTATTATATGGATGATACGGTGATTATTTCCGGTGTGGAAGACATAAAAAAAATACCGGGTTATGAAGAAGGGGTGTTTTTTGTACAGGATGAAAGCTCGATGCTCCCGGTTTTGTGTGCCGGAATCCGGCCGGGGGATAAAGTTGTGGATGTGTGCAGTGCACCCGGCGGGAAAGCAATGCATGCGCTTTTATGCTTAAAGGGTGAGGGCTCTTTGAGTGCCAGAGATAAAACGGTATCAAAGGTTAAAAAAATTGAGGAAAATTTTGGACGCCTAAAATTCCAAAATGTCTCCTGTAAAGTGTGGGATGCGACAAAGAGTGATGAAGCATTTTATACGCAGGCAGATGTTGTTCTCTGCGATGTGCCATGTTCCGGAATTGGAATTATCGGACGCAAACCGGAAATCAAATACCATGCATTGCAACATGCCAAAGAACTTGTTCCAATTCAGCGAAAGATTGTAGAAAACGCTGAGAAAATGGTAAAGCCGGGAGGTGTCCTAATATACAGTACATGCACAGTGAATCAGGCAGAAAACGAAGAAAATGTTCGCTATTTTGTAGAACACTTAGGATTAAAACTCGAGTCATTAAATTCTTTTTTGCCACCGATATTATGTAACCGCATGACGGCAGAAGGGATGCTTACGATGATACCGGGACTTCAGCAAAGTGATGGATTTTTCGTGGCGAGACTGCGGAAAACGGATAGATAACAGAGAGGAAACAGATGGATATTCGGAGCATGAATTTAGAGGAAATGGAAGCACTTGCCATTTCTCTTGGAGAAAAAGCATTCCGTGGAAAACAATTGTTCCAGTGGGTGCATGAAAAACAGGCAGATGATTTTGATGAAATGACGAATCTGAGTGCTGCTTTTCGGGAAAAATTAAAAGAGAATTACTGCATATCCGGTGTAAGACAGGTGGAAAAACAGGTGTCGAAAAAAGAAGATACGGCAAAGTATTTATTTGCACTGGAAGATGACCATGTAATCGAAAGCGTGTGGATGAAGTATCGTCATGGCAACAGCGTGTGCATTTCATCGCAGGTGGGATGCCGGATGGGATGTACATTCTGTGCGTCTACACTTACCGGACTCACGAGAAATCTGACTGCCGGGGAAATGCTCTCACAGATTTATCAAATTCAGAAAGATACAAAAGAGAGAGTATCGAATATCATTGTGATGGGAATGGGCGAGCCCCTTGATAATTATGAGGAACTTCTACGTTTTATAAAACTGGTTTCTTGTGAGAAAGGAATTGGAATCAGCCAGCGTAATATTACCGTATCAACGTGTGGTTTGGTGGATAAAATCAGAATGCTTGCGGATGAAAAACTGCAGATTACGTTAGCAATCAGCCTGCATGCACCAAATGATGAAATCAGGCGTCAGACGATGCCGATAGCCAATCGTTATACCATTGGTGAAATCATACAGGCTTGCAAATATTATTTTGACAAAACCGGGCGCCGTATTACGTTCGAATACAGTATGATTCGCGGTGTGAACGATAAGGAAGAGCACGCAAAGGAACTGGCGGGCAGACTTTCCGGTTTAAATTGTCACATTAATTTAATTCCGTTAAATGAAGTGAAAGAGAGAAATTGTTACCGCTCAACGAAGGAGGATATTGAGAAGTTCAAAACAATTCTTGAAAAATATAGAAAAACTGTTACAATAAGAAGAGAGATGGGGAGCGATATTGATGCTGCCTGTGGTCAGTTACGAAAGAAATTTCTGACGAAGAATGGTAGAGCGTAAAATGCCTATTTTATAGGGCTTTGCGCTCTTTCTTTATTTTTGTGAAAAATTCCTAATCTACAAATGTATGTTCGAAAATGTTTGTTGACAAATGAAATTTGCTGTGGTATGGTGTGGGTAGCGTTGAAGAAAGACGCACGTAAGACGCATTTTCAAATATCGTAAGACGCATTTTGTAAGGAGTGATTTTATGTCAGGGAAAAGAGCAAATGGTGAAGGTAGTATAAGTTACGACCGCAGAAGAAAACGTTACAGAGCAAAGATTACAATCGGTTGGGAAATAAACGAAGAGACTGGTCGCTCAAAACAAATAGTTAAGACTATTGGTTCTAACTATAAAACAAAAGGAGAAGCAGCTAGAGCATTATCTGAATATTTAGATAGCCCATTTAACATTGAAAAGCAGAATATTACATTTTCTGAATTGTACGAAAAATGGTTTAGCGAATGTATAAAAAATAAAACATCAATGGCTTATAGAATAAAAGGTGCTTATAAATATTGTACTATGCTATACGATATTAAATTTAGAAACATGACAATATTAGATATGAAAAAATGCATTAACGAAGGTACTGCTTTAATCCATAGAGGAAAATATAAAGGCGAGATTAGAAAAGCGTCACCACAAGTAAAGCAAACAATAAAACATATATTTAATAACATGTATATGTACGCAATAGAAGCAAGAATAATAGATCACAATTATGCAAGAGATTTTACACTTGATAAAAGCGTATTCGAGCAACAAGCAAAAGAACATGTAGAAAAGAAACCCTTTGGAAATGATGAAATAGAAAAACTTTGGAAATCTATTGAATTTGTTCCTTTTGCAGATATGATACTAGTTGGGTGCTATAGCGGTTTCCGTCCTGGAGAACTAATCCGCTTGAAGATTTCAGATATTGATATTAATAATGGATATATTAAAGGTGGTATTAAAACGGCAAACGGCAAAAATCGCATCGTTCCTATTCATCCGCTTATAAATGATATAATTATAAAATATTATAATGAAGCAAAGAAAGTTGGCAGTGAATATTTGTTTAATGACGTTACCAAAAAGCAAGGAATTGGATTAAGCAAAGATCAATATTTAAGCAGATTTAATAAAGTGATGGATACGCTAAAGTTTTCCAAACAGTTTACGCCTCATTGCACAAGGCATACTTTTATTACAAAAGCAAAAAAGGCTGGAATGAATGAATTTATACTAAAGATTATCGTTGGACACAAAATAACCGATCTAACAGAAAATGTATATACACATAGAGATATAAACGAATTAAAAAAAGAAATGCTAAAAATCAAGTCTTAAAATCGTAAAAAATAGGGTACTTAGTCAAAATAACTAAGTACCCTTATTCTTTTGTTTATTATTCCTTTTACCTTTCGTGAAATTTGAAAAAAGTAATCACCATTAGAATACCACATGTTGCAAATATAGTCAATGCCAAAATAATATTAGAATTATCGCCAGTATCAGGAATATCTGATAGTGGTATGTTTTCTTCTTCTATATCAGTAACTTTCTTACTTCCATCCTTAATCTTTTTATTATCTTTTGGTATATCATCATCCGTAATATTAATTGGCGTAGGACTTGCCGTGGCAGCATATGTTGATTTTATAATCGGTGTATTACTTGAAGTAGGCGTTGGTGTTAATGAACTTGTTGGAGTAATATTACTTAATGAAGTTGTAGATGTTGGCGTTATAATTGGAGTATTAGTATTAGGAATAATACTATGACTAGGTGTTGCGGTTACAACTTCAGTAGGTTTTGATGTGTCAGTTACAATCGCTGTAGGACTAGAAGTTGCTTTTGGTTTTTCAACTGAATCATATGGATAGAAATGACCTTCAGCATTACTGGTTAAACTTTTAGCAATATAAGAACCTTCAAAATTGCCACCATTAATTTTAACATTTGCATTAGGCGCAACCACATGACCAGGAAGATATTCCGTAGTGACTTCGGTAGCGTTAGGAATATTCCATATTAATTTCATGCCATCGACATTTAATTGGCCGCCTTGAACCGAACCGTCTTTAATTTGCATGAGACCATTCCCATGTTCCAACAATTTTATTTTCCCATCATCTTTAACGAACACTGCTTTCTTATTATCCCCAACAGTGACATAAGAATAATCTGTACCAATCTGAACATTATCTGACAAAATACTGATAACATGCTTTGTAGATATGAAATCCTTTAATGAACCATCTAATACAATAAAATCACATTTGTTCCACTCATCTTTTTCAATAACTACTACATGTTTATTAGGAACATATAATGCAATACCATCCTGACCATCAATATTTTCCTTTTTAAGAGTTATTTTTATACCAGTGGATAAATCCTTGCTTTCGTTCATAATCTCTTTATATACCTTATTAAAATCCACATAAGAGGTATTTGTTTTTGTAAGTCCACTTAACTCTCCACTGTAATCAGAATCTCTATAATATGCCTTATATTTATCATAATATTCTTTGTATTTTGTGTCTCTAAAATAAGAACCATCACTATAATTACCATAAGCAACAACGTAATCAATATATGAATTTTCAATAGCTGCATCACCAAAAGAAGATAATTTTGCTTTGCCACCAATTAAGACTGCGCCGACAGTATGATTTTTAATGTCGACATTGTCCTTTACAACATATTGATAATCAGATAATAGATTGCTAATTGTATATTTCTTGTCATATGTTTTTGTACTTGCACTAGACACTGCATAGATTAGCATAAAGATAAATAGAAGAGCAAGTAATAGAAGTGTCCTAAATTTAATTTCTTTCACATATTCACCACCTTTAGTTTAGTTATGTTAGATTTAAATATAATTATTCATTATCTATAACATTTTCATCAACAACTTCTTCGACTATAACAGTCGGTGTATCTCCCCAGATTGCAAATACAGAATCCACAACATTCTGTGACTCTTGCTCTCTTAAATATTGCCTACCTATTTTTGAATTAATATAAGCACATCTATAATTTTCTCCAACTTGAGTTTTTACTCCATCAATTTCAATAAATTTTTGTGTTAAAATACTAACAGAGTTTATAGTAAGCATATCTACCGTTTTTTCTTCGTTAATTTCCATTTCAATACCTCCTCGTTAAGCCTTTTTATACCAACCATATACATACCAATTGCTATATGTTTTTCCAGAAGCGTATGCCCCATTCTCAACATAATATGAATCACTGCCACTAATTTGATTAAATGGTGAATTAGTTCCATTGCCACTCGACACAATTCCAATCGGATAGACATTTGATGGACGACTATGGTCAGGTTCATATGGCAGTCCGCTTATATGATGACAAGCATAACTACTTGTTGTTAATATCATTGCCTCTATAAATACAATGTCTCCCAGTCTATAATAATTTCCCGTAGCCGCTGCAATTGACGTTTTAATCTCATTACTTGCTGTATTAAACAGTCTAGGAGTCCATGTTCCTTTTTCGTATTTTGCTGTGTATTTTGTATAATTACTTGAATCCAGCAGCGTCTTCCATGTGTCCCAAGTTCCACTTGACATGGCTCTATGCTGCAATATTCCATTATTAAGCATGGCCAGTTGTGAATCCCAACCACTCGTATTATCCCAATTCATTTGTAGTATCTTTGCATCTGCACTTGGTTTACCAGTTGTCATAGATGAACTTGCTAGAAACATTTCCATCATTCCAGCTCTATCTGATGAGCTTGCTTTATTAGCAGATGTTGGTCTTTTTTCTGTACATACTAATCGAGTAGCATGATCAGCATCACCACCATTAGCTGGCATACTTGTAGGAAAATCTGTGATCTCAGATTTTGTATGCTTATGACCTATAGCAGAATAAACAGAATCAGCTTTGCTTTTAATATAGTTCCATAAAGCACTCACTGGTCTACGATGATAAGAGGTGGTTATTGTTCCACCACTAGCATACTGAGATATATAATAATCTGTATCACTAGGAATATCAGTTCCAACTGATAATTTGTTAATAGCATTGCTGACACCATCTGCTGATAAATCAACTTTTGCACCGAGTTTTGTATTCATTTCACTTTCTGTATAATACCTATCATCATGAGTATGAGAAGCACTAGCATACGATCCTGCTGCTTGAGCACCTATATTTGTTCTAGCATTTGCCTTTTCTGTATCTGTCAATTCCTGACTTGCTACAGTAGAAACAGCTTTAAAATTACCTACATTCCCTAATCCAACATCGCTCTTCGTAGTACCGTGTGGATTCGTTCCACTTGGATGCGTATATACAGTCGTTTCCGTACCATTAATTTTAATATTACCATTTGTTGTAGATTTTTCCACTTTTGTAGCATCAGTCCTTGCATGTGCAGAGTCTGCATGTGTTTTTGCAGCATTCCAGTTTGTTCGTTCAGATGCTGTAATATGTATTGTAGAATTACCTGTGTGTGTGTCAAGTTCTGTTTGATTTGCTTTCTTGCCGATAGCTTCATTCAAAGCAGTTTCTACATCTTTATTTTCTTGAATAGCAGCGGCAACTTCTTCCAAAGTATCCATTGTTTCAGGAGCACTACCAATCAAATCAGCAACTTTTTTGTCCGTATATTTATTAGCATTGGCATAAGCCGTATTGATAGCATCCTGCTGTGCTGTAGATACAGGTTTACTTGTGTCGCTGGTATTATCTACGTTTGCCAATCCAACTTCTGATTTCGTATATGATGGCTTTGTGCTTGCTTTCGCCCAAGCAGAAACATCACTAGCCTTACGTGCATCACTTAAACGTGTATCATTTCCCATAACAACCTGAGTAGCAGAAGCGTTACCACTAGAAGCAACATCTTTTGAACTAGCTGTACCAAGTGTTGGAAAATCAGTAATATCACTTTTGGTATGCTTATGAGAGTTATTCGCTTTTCCTTTGATTAAAGTCGTAATCTTTTCTATCATATGGTCTACGCCATCATAAAATAAAACTGACAAAAATAACACCTCCTTTAATTGTCCATATATTTAGAGAACAAAATATCTATTTCATCGTTTGTGATAGGAGTCATTAGATTATTCATTTCCTCAATGGTCTCGTTTGCTTTACTTATTGTTTCATTTGCTTTTTGAATAGTAGATTCTAAGGTATCTATACTTGGATTTGCAATAACTCCATCAGAGTTGTAGACATTTTCATAAACTTTAATTTTAAAATAAAAAGAAGATAGCTTCTTATCACCATCTTCAATCACAATTTTATATTTTGCGTTTCCCTTTACATTTAGTTCTTCTTCCCTGAAAACAATAGTTACTTTATTGTCATTAAAAGTCTGAATATACCTATTTACAACTGCACCATCTGCACGCGTACCTTGTAATAAAAGAACAGAAGAGGGTGATATAATATATTTTTCACCATCGTCAAAAAGAGAGACTACCAATTGTCTTGAATCAGAGTCTCCTTGTTGAGTATATATTGTATTAACAAAGCCTTGGTTTTGTAAATCAAGACTAATTTCTTTTTGTGAAATTGTTATTCCCATAAATTTAAGTGTCACCACCTTTCGTTATATAAGAAAAGGACAAGAGTGTGATTTCTCTTGCCCTAGGGGTGTAACTGTTTATTTTTTCTTACCCTTTGTAATCAACATGTTCCTGGGACGGAATTCTAAAACTAAATTGCGTAGTATCATTATAATTAGATATAGCAAAATCACCTAAAGAAATAATATCCATACCGATCAACACATCCAGTCCCTGTTGCCCAATTTCTGAATCAAATACTGTCACATCTTGTACGACTAACTCTTGATTTAATACAATATGCACTTTATATTGTTTTACTTGAGCAGAACCAGATGGTGTCTGAATATTCTGAAATCCTATTGGTGTCAGATGTAGCTTTTGAGCCAAATCATAGGAGATGCATGTTCCAGTAGCACCAGTGTCCCATAAAGATTTTGCAGGAATTGTTAAATCGTTTTCTGTATTTATCATTACAACCGAATTTAAAATTTTTTTCATCTTACATGGATACTTCTCTGTGAAAACAGATAATGGTTGTTCATTCATGTTCTTATCCCCTTTGTTAGATTTTAATTAGCTGAAATGAGGTAATATAATTTGTGTATCCTGTTTCATCTCCGTTACATTTTTGAACGATAAAATTACCATAGCCAAATTCAGAAGATGCAATATCCAATGCTTGTTTTTCCTCTTTAAAAACTCCTATAATTTTATTTCTTCTAATTGCAATATAACAATTTCCATATTTTTTATAAAAATCATCATAATTGGATAAGAAAAAATCAAAATCTTTTTTTCTGTCATCATCTGTATATTCTATAGCCATAATATACCTCCTTTCTATTGTAACATAGTTCTATGTACATTATCTTTATTGATCGCTAATAATATACGCTTATTACCACAATCTACTTCTGCACTTATTACTTTCATTTTTTGTTCACCTGAACATATTTCGGTTGGTATATTTAAATGAGTAACATTTACAAGTGCATCTTCATAAGAGATTGGCTTATCGGTATAATTTAACTTGTTTAAATCCAATTTATGATATCCTCGCATGATCATTAACTCCTTTAATATATTATATATTATCTATTTGACTATATGTCAAGTATAAAATGATGAAAAAAATTCACAAAAATTATCAATATTTTTGTGCAAAACATACAAAAAATATATAGGACAAAGAGTTATACTTTGTCCTATATGCTCAATTTAACATCATTCTTAATGCTCGATGTCTTTCAGAATAATCGGCATTTTAAAGTAAGTTACATCTTTCATCTTAATTCCTCCTTATTTCTTAATCTTAACTCTAACAACTTTACTCCATTTACCATACAATTTCTTCTTGCCGTTCATTTTATAAGCACGAACTCTGAAACTGTATGTCTTTTTCTTCTTTAGTTTCTTAGCAACAAACTTATTTGTACTCACCGTTTTTGTTTTCTTTGAAAAAGGAGCACTGTAAGCATATTGTACCTGATATCCTTTAGAACCTGATACTTTCGACCATGTAACTGTTGCTGTTTTCTTTTTGTTATTTTTTGCTTTTACTTTTTGTGGCTTTGATGGTGCAGCTACTTTTTTTACCACTTTCTTTGGTGTTTGAGGTGTCGGCGTACTGGTCGGCGTAGGTGTTTGCGTTGGAATCATCGTTGGTAATGGTTTAGGTGTTCTTTCAACATCTATCTCATTATATATATTAACAGTACCTGCTTTTTTGTAATGTGTTGATGACTTCTTTAAGTGAAGTGCTGGACGGACACCATATTTTGAATTCGGATTAACGGTAGATATATATGTGTTATAATCTTTAATACATGAAATATTAATATTGTAACCTTGAGCACTTCGTAGCCACCATGCATCAGATCCTCTCAAATTAATGTGCCTTTCTGAAAGTACGAGTCCATATTCACTTTTTAAATCTGTTTCAGACAGAATAGATATTTTATCCATTGTGTTCGTTTCTAAAATATCATTAAATTCATCGGAAGAAAATGCTTCTTTTGAAAAGTCATTATCAATCCAGTTTTTTATATCAGATTCTATCCATGTTGTTGATAATGGTGCACCCCAATATCCTTCTGGATCTTTTTTATATTCTCCTTTGTATATACTTTCATCCGCAAGTAAAAATAAATCATCACCATCTACAGATAACACACGCCATTTAATAGGTTGTTTCTCTTTTGTTTTATCAATATTCCCATCTGAATCTTTTTGCCAATAGCTTCCAAAATAAACACAATCCCATGTAATACATGGTTGGTTGTAATATGTTGAGTAATAACCGTTTCCTAAAGAGATAGTTTTAATAACTTTATCAATAATTCTTGGATTCCTCAATTCATCAGTTGCTTGTGAATAGATTGGTAACATACCAAATAACAATGTTAAGACAACAATACTTGCAATAATTTTCTTTTTCATAAAATACCTCCTCGTTTTTTACAATGTTTTGTTACATTATAATATTCTCTACTTATTATATAATATCGAAGGAGATTTTGCAAATATTGAGTATTAGAGTTCTGACAAGTACATGGGACTGCCATAATAACAGTCCCAACATTTAATTTACTATTATTAAAGTTTACTAACAATTGCTCGCCAATAATTAGTTCTATTCTTTACGCTTTCAGGACTAGAAGTTCCTGATACAACATAAGATTTATATTCTTCATTACTATCATATGTTTCAACAAATTCCTTGATTTTATCCATCAATCTTTCAACAGATTTATGATCTTTCTTTGCCTTATAAATAGCATATATAATCATAGGAACAGAAGTTTTCTGAATCTTAACATCTTCATTTTCTGTTAAAAAAACACCTAATGAAGTAAAGGCTTCATCTAATTTTGCAACTTTATCATCATTTATATTATCATTTAACCAAGTGATAAAATTGCTTTTTGTTTTAGACTTAAATGATATAAAATCATTTTCAGACGAACTTTCAATAAGCATAAAGCTTTCTATGATTACTGAAATGTCTGTTGAACTTTTCAACTGAGCAGGAGACAACAATTTATCAAAAACTAAGTTATTCGATAATAACACAACTGAATCAATAATTTTATCACTCATAATAGACGTTAATTTCTGAGTTGAATTGAGTGGTTTGCCAGCATTAAGTCTTGCAAACATATCTCTAATTTCTTCGTCTGTATATTCCGCAATATCGTATTCAACGACATTACAATCTTTTATCAAATCCTGAATCTTTTCATCAAGTTTTGAGAACTTCTTTTTTGATATTTCATATTCAACACCATCAATGATAATTGGCTTTAAACCATCACAAAGCGAGAATTTATCTGCAAGATAATCTCTAATCGTAGATAATCGTTGAACTCCATCAATTGCATGTTTTTTATTATCCGTTTGATCTATAACTAAATATATTGCTGGGATAATATATTCTCTCAACATCGAATCAATTAACAAAGATTTCATCTTACGATTCCATACACCGTCTTTTCTCTGAAGTTTGTGTTTAAGTGATATTTCACCTTTGTTTAACTTTTTGGCTAGAGAACCAACAGTAATTGATTTACTTGACTTTTTCATTCTTCTACCTCCTAAAAATACAAAAATTTTTGTGTTTTTAGAATAGCAAATTTTTCTGTTTTTGTAAACACTTATGCAACAAAATTAACAAAACTTATGTTCCGACTATTCGCATAATCTTATATATGATAAAATAATGTATATAAATTTTTAGGAGGTTTCATAATGGAAAAAATAACAAAAGAAAGAATAGACAATATTATTAACAATGTTTCACAAAAAGTAACAGAAAACACTTTAAAAGATTTAAATGATAATATTTTAAAATTAAAACTTGCCATAGAAAATGCTGGCATTAAAAATGAAGATAATGAAATAATATACCAAAGTATCCTTTCTACGTCCATACAAAATTGTGTCTCTATAATGAAAGAAAGTCTTTATGAACTTTTATGTGATGAATGATTCAATGCTTCATACATTGTTTTTGAAAATGCATTTTTAACTTTTGGATTTCTTATTGTATCACAGAATGATTTTGTGTTATTGTGTTTAGTGGTTACATATTCGTACAATAAATCTAATAGGTCATCTGATATCATTGGATTAATTGTACGAATATCTTTTTTTATTTTGTCTAATGTTCTTATTTTTAATCTACTCCTTTCAAAATAATAGATTCTAACTTGTCCAGTCGTTCTTTCAATAAGGCTATTTCTTCATCCCTTTTATTATTTTCTTCTTTTAATATTTGTATCTCTTGGTACATTTCTTGTGAAAATGCTATATGATAAGCATGTAAATTTTCATAGTTGATTCGATATGCAGTTTCACCTGTATATTGTCCCTCATCCATATAGTCACGACATTTGTATTCTTCAACAAGATCTATATCTTTCCAATCAATACCATTGTCAGCAAGAGTATTTATTACTTGTTGTGCGATTAAACCAGTGTGAATTTTTTCATTATTTTCATATTTTGTATCCTTAAATTTATATGATTTTGGCTTAAAAGAAAGGTATATCTGTCTTATGTCGGTTAATGGTATAATTTCCTTTTTTAACCTCAAATCAGAAGAAGATTTTGATTGATAATTGTTTGAACCGTAATTTACATTAACTACTTCAGATTTCTTATATAATAAAGAACCATATCCACTGTCACATAAACCTATATTGTTATCACTTATATAATGATTTAATGTGGGACTACCAGAAGCATCTTTCCACCAATATTGAAAATTTTGTGAATCAATATAAAAATAATTGTTTGATGGCGCATCTCGTCCGATACGCATTTCTTTTGTTCCTATCCAAAGAGAAGGATTGTTATTACTGTCATAGCCAAAATTAATATTTCCCTCGTTATCAAAATCAATATTTCCTTTTTTTGCATACAAATTAAAATTGCCATATCCGCTAGATTGGTTTTGTGTAAGGTCAATTAAAACATCTTGTTTTGTTGTGTCTACCTTAAACATATAATCGGTAGCTGTTTTAATTATAGGTCTTGCGTAAATGCCCTTATATGATATATCGGTATAACCCAAAGAGCCATCAAGCGTTCCTAAAGAAACTGAGTATTTAGCAAAAATGGCTTTCCCATCTATAATACTCATTCCTGGGCTTCCATCTTTTCCTAATTCATATTGATATATTGCTGCATTGTTTTTAGTAGACAAATAGTTAGGACTTATTTCCCAACCGCCAATATTACCACTATCAGCTTCAATTTTCCCTTTAAAAGTACCATTCCCATTATTATCAACACTCATGATGCCTTCATCATTTTTATTGGCTATTCGGAGTACATTTCCATTCTTTAACCCAAGAGGGTCTATTTCAACAGAGCATCCATTTTCTTTTGCAATATATAAATATCCACCATTAATTTTAGGAGATATAACATAATCACTGCCAATCTGAGTGAAATTTAAACTGTTCTCAACTTTTTCCTTAAATTTATCAAGATTTTGTTGATAATTTTCCAAACCATCAATAGAAGCAGCAGGAATTATACCCTCAGCAAATCGTATTCCATCGCCATCAATGATTACACTATTTTTACCACCGATAATTTTCATGTTATTGGTACAAGCAATTTGACCACCAATAATATTATCAGCCCAAATACCATAACCATATGTTCCATCAGGAAGCATTCCTAGACCTATGGCAAGTCTTGCACTTTCCCAACCATCATCCGTCATAACAATATTTCTATTGATCATCTTCATCTGATACTTGGAATAATCGTCTAATTCATCTAAGAATTTTCTGAATAGCAGTCCATGCCTATCCATTGTTATTTCCTGATTATCACCTGCCATAACAGCAGAATAAGCAGAGTCAAGTCCATTTTGTAAAATCTTATTGATTTCTACGTTCGCTTCACTACCTTGTTTTGCTTGGTCAGTTACATAATTGTAAGTGGAAGATATAGCACTTGCTTGTTGTAAAACAGAGTTAATATCAGATAATACATTGCCGACTTGAATTACATCTGAAAACTCAACCGACATTTTATCAACAGTATCAAAGTCAAATGTAATACTTATGAGTCTTAATTTTTTAATGGTTTTATCAAGACGTACTCTCATCCAATTTCCAAGACTGAATTTATCATACATATCATGATACTTAGTATTCTCATCCCAATTTTTCCATCTTTCAGCTAAGAGAGAAAATACATCTGCACTTACACTATATTGTTGTTCACATGCTTTGTATAATTCCTTGCGTGATTTTTGTAATATTTCTTTAGCTTTGGCGATAATATCTTGATTTGTGTTACATGCATCAGAAGTATAATTGGAATTACTGTATTCCTGTTCTTTAATATAAGGAAGTAATTCATTATATAATTCTCCAAAATAATTTTCAATTTTGAATTTATTTCTGATTTCAGTAATATCTTTCAATAAGTTATTTTCGGATTTATTACATTGCTCACTTACTTGTTTTGCAATATCAGCATAAGTAACTAAAAGAGAAGGGTCTGTATTACCGCAGCTCAAACAATAATTGTATTCAGTACCACTTTCATTTTTAGCAATTCCAACGTTAGAACTTCCACATTTTTTACATGTAATTGGCTTTGTTCCTATGAAATATTTTGTGCTAGGTAATGAATAAGCAATAGAGAAAATTTCTTTCTTGTAGTCAACTGTATAATCCTCACTTACGTAATCAGGAGAATATGTACGTTTCCCATACTTGTCTGTTTCATATGTATATTCTCCTAAATAACGGTACAATGCGTTAATCTGTTTCTCAAGTATTTTCATTTGTTTATAAATTTTGTATTGAATAGATGAATAACTGTTATACATATCCAAAAGAATTTGTTTAACTGCACCAATCATCTGCTGCTGTGAAACCATTTCACTTAATGACTCTAAACATGCTTGATAACCATCATAAAAACTCTTTAATCGTTCATAACAATATTCTTTCCATGGTTTTTCTTCTTCGTTTTTATATTCCACTTTTTTATAAGAAGCAAGTTTCTGTTCGCAAAATTGTTTGATGTATGCCGCATATCTTGTTGGGTCTTGGTCAGCGAACATAAGATTAACATAGAAATCAGAATAAGTTTCCTGTAACTTAATATCTGAATTTTCAGCAGTGATCTGATTATATTCAACATAAGTTGTACCCGTTTTTGAACAATGAATTTCGGCATAATTATCAGAATTTGACGTTTCATAAACAGTAATTATACCATTCCACCGAATATAAGCATCTGTTTCGTTTTCCTTGTCTCCAATATCACCATTAGAAACTCTTACTGAATATCCTTTATCCAAATAAAGGGTAAATAGATTTTTAATAGAAGATGCGGATACTGTCAGTTCATGACCAGAAAAACATTTTTCGCCCTTATTATAAGACTCGATATAAAAATTGTTTTTATAATCTGTTGTAATAGAAGAGAGTAAATATTTCACTTCTTCTTGAATGTCTCTCGTATTATCTGCTAACTGAGGCATTTTCCCTGACTGAAGATATTGGATTAAGTCATATACGTTTGACTGTGTTTCGACTAAAGTTTCATAAGTGGATGAGATAGAAGACTGGTCTTTAATATAATCTTCAAATTTTTTTCTCAGTTCATCACTCATTTCTTTTTTAGTTTCTTCTGAAAACATCATGAGCTTAGATGAACCCATATTAAGTGCTTGAACTGCACTTGTAATATCATCATCTCCACCAGATATTTTAAACACATTTTTGATTTCATTTTCTGGCTGAAGAGTAATTGAATCAGTTAGATTTTCTGTTGTGATGAAAATGTCAGTATCTTTACCATAATCATACACATACTCGGAGCTATTGCAATTGTCACACACTCCATTTGTAATAGAACGAAACTTACTAGTATCGAACGTTTTGTAAGATAACTGCATTGCTGTGTTTTTAAAACACTTAGTACAATAAGAAATATCATATGCATTAACCTTACGAACAGTTTTACCATTATCATCAAGATAGGTTTCAAATGTAAAGATACAACCTACTTCCTCGCCAACTTCTTTAAAAATATCTTGAATGAATGTATTGTTCCAAGAAAATGTTCTTTGTACATAATACAAACTTTCATCTACATGTCCAATTTCATAATGTGGTGCATAAGATAAAATACGGTGAAAAAGAGAAGAGTCTTTCAACTTTTGTTTTTTTTCTTCTACTGATAGTTTATCATTTGCAGTAGTCCAAGAATATTTATCATATTTTTCAGGATCACGATAGAATACGGTAGAAATATAGTCTGTTACATTTTCATTTTCATAATCAGATACCAATATATCATTCTCTGTATTTATTTCAAGAGTTGCCAATATATTTGCTAATTCTGTATTTGCCAACGATTCACCGCTCACGCTTTTACAAATACCTTCTTCTTTATCGTACTCACTAACTTTAAGTTGAAAACAACCAAACCCTTTTACATATACAACACTGTCTGTTTTTAACTGCTTGTATTGTTCCTGTTCAATATCATCATAGTATTTGTAAAAATCAAAACTCACTTCATCAGCATCATTTGCTTTTACAACAATCTTGAGATTAGCCACAGGATATAATTGACCTTTTTTATGAAGGCTTTTTGTTAAGAGATATACATCAGGATACTCTAAATTGCCTGTGTTTTTGTCAAACACATATGTATAATGATAAAAAGGATTCTGAATAATTTCGCTTTCCATTGACAATTAAATCACCGCCTTCCGTATTTCTCGCCATTTTATATTTAGTTTGCAGTTTGTGAGTTCAAATGTATTTACATTGTTGTTATAAGAATTTTGAATTTTAGGAAATACCCAATCTCCAAAATCATCATAGAGATTTTTGTGTTCAATAGAAGAGGAGATCCTCATCGTATTCGTTAGAGTAATTTGCTCATTTGCTTTACAATTTTTTATCACTGTAGTTTCGTTTGTATTATCATTATAAATTCTAACCTCTCCATCAGATAGGGCAGTAACGACAGTATTTGGAATAATATAACCAATTTCCTGAGAGGTGTCGAACACCTTATTAATATCAGTTGTTACTGTTGCAGTTCTTTCTTCCGACCAACCAAAAGGTGCGTCACATGTTACAGTTGCAGTGAAACCAATAGTTTTACCAGCAATCTGCTTCTTCTCTAGCGTCATAAAGCAGTTATAATAAATGTTCTCAAAACTATCCGTATCATAGAAGCATAAATAATGATATTCTTTTCGTACTAGCCATCGAATTACAGCTGCCTGCTCTTCGGATGAAAAGTACATTTCTTCGTCATTTATCATACACGGATTCTTACCTAGCGAAAAAGTAAACGTTAGTTGTTCTGTATATGTTGCATTTGTTTTTAACCATTTATATGAATTAGGTGATTTTGCTGTAGAAAATTCTACTTTAGAACCAACAGTTGTTATTTCAGAATCACCATCATAAGAACACATTATAATGCCCATATCTTCGGACGATACACCGTCATATATAAAATTAAGTGCATTCAATTACAAAATCACCATCCTTATTTTCTTTATTTATTTGATTGAATCTAATTCTGTTTCACATAATGAAACTAATTCTTCCAATTTATCATTTAATTTGATATATCTTTGTTTTTGTTCTTTTGCCTGCTTAATTAGTTCTTCGTATTCCTCTTTATACTGGGAAATTGCATTCAGTTTGTTTTTCAATGCATTATTTTCTTTCTTTAATTTGTGGTTTTCTTTTGTTACTAAATCTAATACATCATCTTTTCTACTAAAAAACATAATATTTTCCTTTCTACTAAATAAAAAGACACTCATCGGATTTCTCGTCAGAGTGCCTAAGTTTGACTTTATTCGATTGCTTGTGATATACTTGTTTAAGTGCTACCTAAAGTGGTAGGCGGTTAGTCCTTCTTTCAGAGGGACTGATACCCTCTGTTTACATAGATATCTTCTCCATGAAGAAATGCTAAGTGAGGGAGGGGATTGCAGTTATGTCTTTAGATCAGGTTATACAATTTGTGATAATGCTTACAGCAGTCGCTGGTTTATTCTATACAATCGGCAAACGAAAATAACCGCCCAGGCTCCAATCTGATGCGGTTATAATCTAATTATATTCTTATTCAATTGGGCTAACCGCTTGCTATACGGGTAGCACTTTTTCTAAGTACAATCATATCACATACCACTATTAAAATCAATACCGATTTATATTAAGTTTCTTTCCGTTAAACGCATCACCAATTGCAGCAGCAAAGGCTTTTTGTTGTTCAGGTTTCTTAATTGTATCGGTAAAATCTGTAGCATTTGTCACATTTGGCATATCAAATGTAATATGGTCAATCGAAACATTTCTAGTTACATTCTTATCTAATGGTTTAACATTTGGCAGATTAGAAAAACTAGCAACAAGTTTGGTTAAATCTGGCGTAACATCCATTAAATCACGAATGTCTTGTACATTTTCTGGTCTAACAAATCCTTCACCATTGCGCATCCATCCAATCCCATCTTCGCCAGCTGGTTTTACTAATTTTGCAATACCACCAGTTGCAAACGCAGAAGATTTTACATAACTATTAAGTTCTGACCTTTTAATTCCTAACTTCGAAGCCAACCATTTAAGTCCTTTTTCGGTTAAGATTTGTGGTTTACGAACAGTTTTGCCTTTTGTGTTCTTATAAACTCTATCATAGTTTGGTTCAGCACTAATTCTTTGATTTGTTATTGATTTTGGTGTTCCTTTTTTATCAGTCCAAAAAACTTCATAGCCTGCACCCTTTATTTTATTTAACGCCGCACGAATTTTATTTCCTTTATCAATAGCTTCTTTTTCAGCTTTTGTGGTATTTTTTTTGTCTAATTCGCTTGCAACATTAGGTTTAATGGTTGTTTGTCCATTATTTGTTTGAGTTTGCTGACCTTTAGAGGAATTGTTATTTTTAGTTCCACCATCTCCACCATTAGAATTATTCCCACCAGTTGAAGAAGTTCCACCACCAGTTCCACTTTTTGCATCACCATAGGCTTTTACAATTTTCTCAGCTTCTGTTTTAATTACGGAAGTAACACTATCATCTTTTGCTGAATTAATAATGTCAGCAGTGATACGACCAGTAGTTAGTGCGGTCTGCAACTCCGTTAAATTTGTAGAGGTAGGATAACCATACTCTTCAGCAGTCTTGTTAAAGATTTGTTGCATAACGCCCTTTTGATCGTTGATTGCTTTAATTCCTTCTCGAAGTAATGCATCTTCATCTTTCTGAAGTTTTTCCATTAAATCCTGAAATTGATTCATCATATTGTCTAACATTTCTTGCTGATCACTAATGTATCTATCGTACTCAGTGTCCTGCAAATCTTGTTGTGCTTCATCTAATGATTTTCTCAACTGTGCAGCTTTAAGTCTTCCTTCCTCAGAAGTGTCTCCACTAACAGCCATAAACTGTTTCTGTAAAGACGATACATTTTTAGTTTTTTCCAAGATGGAACGTTCATAATCACGAAGGTCTTTTTCTTCATTAAGTGCTTCTTTTCTCGCATCAATAATTTCTTGCAAATGGTCTGCCACTGAACTAATCGCATCTTTGATGATTTCAATGATTTTATCACCATAGCTTTTAATCGAAGTTACTTGGTCTTGTGCGTCTTTAGCAAGTTGAGCTTCTGCGTCCTTTTGTGCCTGTAATGAGGCATACCCTTCAAGGACTTTTCCGCTCTTATTAGCATTAATAATTTCTGCTAGTCTGGCATTCGCTTCCGCAGCAGTACCTTTCGTAGCACTATAAGATAAACCAGCAGCATAAAGTTGTAAAAGACCAGTATCAGTCAATGTACCAGTGTCGGAATCAGATGTCTCTCCACGTTTTAATGAACTAATTGTATCAAGCTCTGCATTTAAGTTACTAGAAACAGCATAAATAGCTTCATACATTTTATCATTAAGTTCACCAATTGCTTTTGTGTTTTCGTATACAGATTTCTTATGGTCATTGATTTCATTCTCTACAGATTGAATATCATTTTGCAATTCATACCAATTATCAGTTCCTTGATCTGTAGTGGAAAGCTGTGATTTTAAGTCTTTTATCTCTGCTTCACGTTTAGCAATGATTGCGTTATCTTCACTAGTAAGATTTTTGTAATATCTCTTACTAACGATGTCACCTCTTGCTTCAATAAGGTCAATTTTGTTTTGAATATCCTGTTTGTCATTGTCTAATAATCCAACTTGATTATCATAGAATGTTTTAATATTTTCAACTTTTTGACGTTGCAAATCAAGAATTGCTTTTTCTTTTTCTTGTTCTAACTGCTTTTTCTTATTATAATCACCTTGTGCTTTTGCAATTTTAATCTGATAATCGTATGATTGTTTAGTTGCTTTTATCTGTTCTTGAACATAATTGTTTTTAGATAGCCCCTTAGCTGTAGACTCATATGCCTGATTCATTGCGTTCAACGTATCATAATAATTCTGTGCATTAGTAAGTTGTTCAATCTTAGCGTCAGTGATTGATTTCTTCGCATCCTGTGAGTTTTTCTTTGAAGATTGAGCTTTATCATAGTAATCTTGATACTTCTGAATAGCATTTGCTTTTGGTTCTCCATAAGTAGCAATAAGTTTTTTTAAAGTCCCATCAATTTTACCATTCTGAATCTTTTTGATAAGAGACTTGCTAAACTTATAAGTTTTCTTTTTCTTTCCCTTACCAGTTTTATAAGTAGCAGAATTATTTGCCTTTTTCATATACTTTGAATAAGACTTATTATTAACAGATTGAACCTTTTTGAGAATCTTAATTTGATCGTCTAAATTCTTATTCTCTGCCTTCAAAAGAGCAGCACTTGATTTAGAAGAAGATGGAAGATTGTCATACTTTGCTTTTACAAGATCAAGTTTTGTGTTTAATCTATCAAGCTTGCGTTCAATCCAGTCAATTACTTGTGTTGATTTTGATTTGTCTTTGCTAGAACCTTTGCTTTTTCCCTTAGAACCGTTTGACTTGTTACCTTTTGTAAGTTCAATGTTTAACTTGTAATCATCCTTATGTTTTTTAGCATACTTATCAATGTTCTTTTGCGCTTTTAATCTATTCGAATTAGACATGTTTCTAAGATGTGCCAATTTTGATTCTGATGCTTTTAGGACACTTCCAGAGGAGCTAACATATGTTTTTCTACCAGAATTCAATGCGTCTTGTAAAGAATCTGCATCTTTTGTTTGCCTTTCTGCTAGATTCATTTCGATACTTGCATTAGTCAATTCTTTTAATTTACTTAATGCAATACCAGCCGCTTGTGCCATATTCAACAAAGCAGTGCAATCCGCAGCAGTTGATATCTTAACTTGACCATTCCTTATCTTTTCAAGTGTCAAATCAAACATTGCATTTTTAGCAGCTTTGGAAGCGGTTTCAGAATCATACATCCGAGAAATTTCAGAAACTGTTGAATCATTCAAATCCTCAGATTCATAACCAAGTTCTTTTTTTACAATCGCTAAATCTTTTTGCTCTTTTCTTAATTTCTTTGTGACAATTTCTTCTGCATTAACAACACCCATCTCTTTCAACAAGGAAATATAATAATTCTTATTTTGAGAATTCAAATTTGCTAAAAAATTATTAGAATTTACATAAGAACTTGCAAGCTTATCTTGTGCATCTTTTAACTGAGACAATGACTTCTTACTATTGCCAGCAGTGTCTTTATAGTTTTCCCAAACTTCCTTATCTTTTTCGCTCCATTCTGAAACTCCAAGCGTGTCGCCTAATGAATTTAATGTTGAGGAAGATACCGTGTTTTTTTTGCTTTCCTTCTTTTCATCATAAGCAGAAGTTATTGCAGAAATACCTGTTTTTAAAGAAGATAACTGTTTTACAGAATCAACAATTTTATTGATTTGTTTGTTTACTTTTTCAATATCTTTTTCTTTTAATCCCATCAAATCCAAGAAAGAATCAGAGCCTTTAACGCTTTTGAAAGTTTTTTTTGTCAACTTTCCTGCTTCAGCTAATTTTAATAATTCTTCTTTTGTGTTTTTCATGTCAGAATTTGAATCTACATTGTCAAGTTCAGACCATGCTTTTGAAAAAGATTTGTTTACCTTTTTAGTATCTTGCTTATCCTTTTTATAAGCTTTAATCGCCTTATCTGCATTATTGATATTTTTCGTAATATCGTTAAAAGCATCAATTTCTTCTTGAGTATTGATGCCTTCTGTATCAAAGAAATCTTTAATCTTTTGGGAGTCTTTGAAACGATTAATTGTCTCTTCGTAAGATTTTTGTAAATCTTCATCAACGTTTTTACCAAATTCTACTTGTAACTCAATAGGTGCTTTGCTATCTAATGAATTATATACATCCTGTAAAACCTTCCCAGAATTAGTAATATCTTTTGTAGAATCCTCAGCGGCTTGTTTAGCTTCTAACAATTTTTGTTTTGCATCATCTACACCTTTTCCAGACGATAGAGCAGTATTGTAATTGTCTACAGCGTCAACTAGGTTATTATAAGATGCTGAAGCATTATCATTAGAAAGAATTTCTGCTTGAGCATATTTTTTAATTCTATCATTCGCAGAATCTAATGCATCTGTATCAAATGAATCTTCCAAAATTCCAGATATCGTTGTTTTGAATTTGTTTACATCTTCATTTGAATTTCCAAAATCATTTGATAAATCTTGAAATAATTGAGAAAGCTGATCATATACTTCTTGACGTGTTCCGTTTGTCACAAGATTTACATCGCCAATCAGTCCATAATGACCGTCAGTATTTACTACTTTGGCACTCAATTTATCATATCTATCAAGATATTTTTTCAAATCAAAACCTGCATTGCTGTAATCATCTGGTCTTGCTTGACTACCTTTAAATCTTAATGACTTATTAAGATTGACTTTTTCAGATACATATTTTTGATCTGCTTGTATGTCTTTATAATTTTCAGCAACATAGTCGCTTGCTTTTTTCTTAGCGAGTGCGTCCAATTTTTTAATCTGTTCGTTATATTTCCCATTAACTAAATCAATCTGAGTAGCTTCCACACCATACTTTTTGTTAAGTTGGTCTTGGACACTTAATAGCTGTTCTTTAATAGCTTTTACTTCGCTCGTAGACAAAGATGAGTCATTTAATTTCTCTGAGAGTTCTTTATATTTTGCAATACTATCGTCAATATTTTTCTTCTCATCTTCATACGAGGATGTCAATTCCTCTGAACGCTTTCTAGCATTTTCTTCTGCATGTGCTAAATCATTAAACCATGAAATTGCTTCACTTAATACCCACGATATGACCATAACTGCAATCATATTTCCTGCAATAGATAATGCTTTCATTCCAAGTTCTGCAGCTTTAGAAGCTTTTGTCATACCTTCTAAAGCTACTTTATTACCATTTGCAGCAGCTACAACATTTTGAGCTTGTTGAGAAGTATTAAGCATAGTTCTATTAAATGCGGTCTGTGATGTTACACATTTATCTATTTCGGCATTATAAGCTTTAATTGCAGAAATATCACTATCTGAAAGCAAATTTTGCTTCTTAAAGAAATCTCCATTAAACATCCCTTTAAAGGAATTATTAAGCCCCAACACTATTCTTCCGAAATCATCTGTATTTGTTTTGAATATCATACTATATTTATTTTACAAGTTGTTTGAAGACTTGCTATTATAGAGAAATAGGGGTATTATAAAATAAAAAAGGAGTCTCGTATATTATGAAGAAATTATCGAAAAAATATAAAATTTACTTATCATGTCTTGGTATTCTGCTTATTATTGGGATAGTTTTTACATTTTATTCATCTAGTCAAGAAAAGAAAACTATTGAACAAAAACATAATATTGAAAAATATGTCGATTCTATTGTAGATTCAGAAAGGAATATTACGAATAAATTAAATAATATAAAAAATATTTCTATATCAACTATTGGAGATTCTGATTATATCGCCAAACAAATTAAAAATATAAGCGATAATAATATTCTTCTATATAATTATCAAAATGATAACATAAGATACTTGGACAAATATACAAAATTACAAACAGATTACGATACTTACGAACAGTATTATAATCACTTGAATAGCAAATATAATTTGAACGATTATAATAACTATAATAAAACTGCCGATAAACTTATTAACTCAGCGAAGTAATCAAACTTTTACAGGAAATAAGTAATAAATTAAAATAGATGAACCCACCTAAACATACGTTTAGACTATACCAATCATCCTCTATATGGTAAAATATTCCTATCAAAATAATGTACAATGGAAGAATTTTACAATTAAACCACCAGAAGGATGCAAAATCGAAGATATAAAAATTGAATCAAAGATGATGAATGGTAGGGTTGAAACAAAATTAACATATCCTAACGGCTTTACGGTCACTTCTGTTATCAATGAAAATGGTCAAGTTGTAACGCCTAGTGGCAACTTAATAGATTTAGGAAATGGAGTTTTCCAAATTCCGAATTAAAAGTTACAGTTCCATTTTTTGAAACTATTAATGAATTGCTGCCGTGATGAATTTCTAATTTGATTTCATCATTGGCAGTAGTTTTTTATTATTCATAATTTATTTTCCACCTTTCGTACTAATTTAGGTTATTCCGTCCAAGAGGGTAAGATAGAAGAGTAGTGAGAAATTACTACTCTTTTTATTTGTATTGAAAAGAGCAGGAGATTAGTCCTGCTCTTCTAAGTATTTGTTATATAATTTTAATCTGTTTTCAATGTTTTTTGGGTTACGTCCAATGAACTTATTTCCATAATTCTTGATGAAATATTCAGCATCTTTATCTTTTGTATGGTGTACGTTGGAACGAGCTTCAATAAATTTTCCTTTAATTTCGCTTTCATATCTGATCATACGTTCTTCTAATTTTTGTTCCATTTCTATTATTCCTTTTTCAAATTCTTTTTCATCTTCATCTGTATACTCCTCATGTATAATTTGCACATGAAGACGACCAGACATGTCAATCATATGAACTTCTTCTTTTTTATAACGCATTTGTATTAGCCAACCTCCTCATTTATTTCTACAGGATTAATATATAAACCTTTATAAATTTTATCTGTCAATACCACCAAATTTGCAAATGGAATAATCATGTCTGTAACAAATTGTCTCATTTTAATATCATCCGTTTCGATAATATAATCATGTTTAGTTACGATTTGAAAAATACCTAACAACTGACCGCTTTTACAATATAATGGAATGGCAATATATTGAGTATATTTCTCTAAATCAGAAGTATTTGATACACGCTTAAATATCCGCAATATTTCTTCATGATCCATAGCAATTTCTAAATCCGATAATTGGTTTTTAATCAAATCGGCGTAATGATAAATACATTCCGATAATTTAACACGATTTTTACATGCATTTGGTCTAATAGCTATTGGACTTGAATGCGAACTCATATACACCCATTCTTCTCCAAACTGATCTTTTATATATGATATGTAAGCTACGGATATATTTGAATTATCAAAATTATTACAGTATTGTTGTATTGTTTTCTTGGCACATATACAAATTTTATCAACAATTTTCACTTTATCCCATGCTTTATCTGAAATCTTCCCATTCTTTTTTATATTACGAGCAAACGCATTGATTGTTCCTGACCATCCTTCTGTCAATTCAGAAATTGCAGATATTTCAGAGGTAGCAGTTTTATAATCATTTTCCATATGAGCTAATATATTCACCAAATCTTCATTTTTATCCATTAATTCTTGTAGTTTTTGATTAACATTGTCATCAAAATTACTAAAATAAATTACAAAAAATAATAATATTAGCATTAAAATTATTGTGATACATATTAAAACAGCATGATATGTTTGGTTTGTAGTTGTTGAATATATAATTCCTATGACTGATATTATTGTTGGAATTAACAGTAATATCAAATTTTTAAACCACATTGTTTGATAAAAATGTTTTCTCATAGTATATTCTCCTTATGTGTATCTTATAACTACCATTATATACTAATAATCGACAATATACTATACGGAACATATGTTTTTATTTTGTAAGCATACAATTTAATATAACAAAAGAGCAACCATTGACTGCCCTCTACTCGCTAACATATCCTTTATATCTGGCTTTGAATCAACTCATCTAATTCATGATCTTGTTCTATTTATATTATTCTCTGTTTGGTAGAGGGCTGGTTATCACGACAGTCCTCTATTTTATTATTCTCTGTTTGTTCCATCTTATCTACCAAGGAACAGTTGGTTCAAACAACAGAAGATAAGTTTCTGCATTTTGCAATCTATCACAGATTGTCCTGTTATGTCAGGTAGTACCGAGCGCATATTCACCAAGCATCGTTGCATATAACTTGATGTGGAAGTTGTCGCTACTGTGAGGGCTTATCTCAGAGAGATCTATCCCTACGGATGATAGGAGCGTCACGTTGTTACGATTCATATTATGTCACCATAATAGAAGTGTAGTGATACATTGCCGTTATGCAATCGTTGTACCTATATTCCCGTATATTGTTCCAATTGTTTATTTACAGTCATGTATTTCATAACCGATAATACGAAAACTCTAGTATCCTAAAGAACACGTATTATTGTTGGCTATTCAAAACAATATGAGGTCATACATTTTAGACCCACCAACGTTTTTAAATGAAAGATATCCAGTAAGACCAATAGCCGCTGTCTTTAATAATCCAAAATTTTTTATTACAAAACCTATACCTTCAGATAATTTTGAAAGAGCATCAATAGCACCGCCAAGACTATCTCTTTTTGCAATAGACTGTGCTGTTCCAACCCAAATCTCTTTTAAATTATTAAGTTTATACTCAATACTTTGTTCAATAATACCCATTTCGGCATCACTTGAACCAGCCGCTTCACCCATATCTTTCATGGCTTTTTCAGCAGCGGAGAAGTTAGAAAGCAATCCAGCTACCACCTGTCCACCACGCTTCCCAGCTAATTTTTCCAAAAGCTGGGCTTGATCTTTATCTGAAAGTTGATCCCAGATTTCGCTTATTTCTTTCAATAACTGATATGTAGATTTATAAGTTTGTTTTGTATCATCTGTAAACAAACTTATACCACCAGGGGTAGAAGCGGTTTTTGTTAAATCAGCAATTGCTCCTGACAATTCTTCTACATCGCCAGTGTAAGATTCTGTTTCTTCATCATAACCTCTTAAACGCATACTAAGAGTCTTAAAAGCTGTACCCGTTGATTCTGACGATCTAGTGATTTCTACGGCTGCTGTTTCAAGAGCTATGGTTTCCTCAAGTGTATTATTAGCAGCTGCCATCGCAGCAGAAGAACGTGTAAGCATATCAACAATTTCGCTATTACTGGTTGCAGCCGTATTTCCGATCTTGTTGATATTGTCCATAATGTTTCTTTGAACTTCATCAACCGATACATCGAATGCCTTCATAGTTGAAACCAATCCATCAGTAGCTGTATCTATATCCATACCAGGTGAAATAGAAGCAAACTGCGAACTAAGTTTTGCCATTTCTGAAGCACTTTCCTTTGAGGAATATCCTAAACGTGACCACGCACTTGCTTGATTTATAATTTCCTCAGTTGTAACACCCATTTTCCGTGCTACATCATTTGCTGAATAATAGAACTCATTTAATTGAGTTGCGTTCATTGTAGTAGTTTTCTTTAAGTCAACTAATGCCGTATCAAGTTCTTTTACAGTAGATATAGTGCCTTTTATTTTATTCATAACTCCATAAAACCCAATATACATACTTAAATAACTTTGCATCTGACCAATAAAACTATACATTCCTTTTGTCTTGAAAATATCAAAGAATGATTTTCCCGCACGACCAGCTCTAATCTCTGCGTTTTCAATATTGATAATTTCAGATGTAATCTCTTTTAAGTTCCTTGGATTTGCAGATTCTAATTCATCTCGTAACGCTCTTAATCCAAATTTTGCTCGTTTTGAATAATTCGTATTTTCATCTAAATCCTTATTAATTCTCTGAACTAATTTATCAATAGCAATCTGGCTTGCACCTTTTTCAGAGGCAGAAAGTGACTTAAAAGAATCAGAAGCTTTTTCACATGCAACAACCATTCTTTTTAATTCAGCCTCTTGTTCTGCTGTAACTTCGCTAACATTTTTTAATGTGTTTCTGTACTCTACGAGATTTTTAATTGCCGTATCCAGCTCAGTCAAATTTTTAGTATATTGTTCTCTTGGAGTAAAATCAGAAGGATAAGAGCTTCTTTGATCATAGATTTTCTGATACTTATCAATAGAATCTTGTAAAGAATCAAGAGTAGATTCTTTAAGTTTTGCTTTTAAGTCTGTAACAGTTTGATTTATTTGTTGTAATTTTTCGTTAGACACAGTTAATTTATCTGTTGGAAGAATATCATTTCTCTGTAATTCATGAATATGTTCAAGAAGTTTTGTTGCTTCCTCATTATCCGTACTTAAAGCATTGTTACTTGCAATTCTCTTTTGAAGAGTAGCGTATCTATCAAGAGAAGTGGTAAGCTCGTTCCAGATATTTTTTGAACGATTATCTATTGGTGTCTGATAATTGCTGAAAGCTTTCTTAATGCTATTTGCATATTCTGTAGCAGATATTTTACCTGAACCAAACTCGTTATTAAGTCGATTTATCTCAGATTCTAATGTTGAAAAATTTCCTTCAAAACCATTAGGAATTTTCAATGAGTTTAATAGCGAATTAGTTTCATTTAATGCATTATTAACTTTTGTTGCTTCCTGATATGCTTTCTCAATTGCATTAGAATCATATACTGTTTCGCTTGCATTTAAGCTATTTTCACCAAGATAATAGGAACTGCCGTTTTTCAATGTTGCCTTATATGAAATATTTGTACCATCAGCAGTTTGTTTAGTTGTCTTGATTATCTTTGTTATTTGTTCTGCCTGTTCACGAAGTATTCCAAATTTGGCGATTATATCATCAAAACCTTCTGTATTAGGAGTGAAACTGATATTATCAAGTGCCTTGTCGATTGCCACGGCTTCTTGCTGTACTTTTTGTTCAGATTGTGCAACCTGTTCTAAGTTTTCAGAAGTCTTAGGAAATGCGTCTTTCTTTTGATTAGAAGCCGATGAATTATTCGTTTTCTGTCCAATCTTACTCTGTGCATCAGCCAACTTCTCAGCTTCTTTTGCAGCGTTTTGATACGCATTACTAATATTCTCCACTTGTTTGACAGTACCACTCGTATTGCCACCAATGTTGCTCATGTTTTTATTAACATTGAGAATATTCTGACTCAGTTTAGAAAGTGATTTATCAATGCTCTGGATAGAAGAGAGCAGTGTCTTCGTACCAGAATCATCTACTTTGCCAAAAGCTTTACTTAAACTCTGTACTTCTGAGACAACACTTGATAACTCTTTTGATAAATTCTCAAACTGTTTAAAATCACCTGTTCCTTTACCAAGAGAATCAAGCATCTTTTCAAGATTAGAAATTACACTGGATAATTTCTTTTCATCGACATTTAATTTAATTTTATATTCTTTGCCTTCAACAGTGTCTAATCTGTCTTGGACTTGTTTCATATCTGAAAGTAGTTTTGCTACATTCGATTTGATTTCTACGTCATACTGATATGTACCTGGCATTTTCTACCTCACTTTCTCAAAATTTGATCTATTCTGTTATTTATAATTTTGTCTAATCGACCACCAAATCCACTTTCAATGTCTCGTTTAACATACATATATGGAGGTAATGATTGATGTATCATCCATTTTCCATGACCATGTTCTCCATCCATAAACATATAGTCGAAAGCTGTACTTGGCTGTAAACTTTGACCAAACCAACCGACATATGAATCCATTGCACCTGAATCAACCGAAAAACGAAGAACGTTCCCTTTACCTCTTGTTTTTGTAGAATCAAGAATTTTCATAAAGTTATATGTTCTTTTATAAGACTGTGGAGTATAGTCATTGTACCAATCTATCAATGAATATCTGACAGATTCTTTTAGAAGTTCATTTGCTTGTGGAGCAATTTCTTCTGCAATATGATTTTCAATTCTGTCTAACTTCTTTTTAAAATCTGCATATATATTTTTTGCCAATTTCATCACCTCCAAAAATTTCATTATTTTTTCACTAAAATAGGAGAGCAGTATTACTACTCTCCATAAGAAAAGCTCTATACGCTGTGACACGTATGGAACTTAAAATATTTAACAAATTTTATTTTCTGCTATTTAACTCTTTTTAACCCCTTGTCAAGAACTTTAATAATTTTCTCGATTTTTGCATCATCCATATTTGCTAATTCATTGGCAATTTTATCGAAAACTGGTTTTAATGTTGCCGAACTAATTGTAGTAATTCGTTCAATCTGATTAGAAATAAAAGCTTGTGGTGTAGAATAATTAGCCATATAATCCGCTTTTTTAATTGAAAGCAAATGCTTAAACTCTACAATCTCTTCATAAGGAATAAGCGGAGCAGTATCAGTAGCGTCACTTCCTACAAGCAAAATATTAAATAATCCAGACTTCTTTAATTCATCATATTCCTCATAAAATCCATCTGTTTCAACCGTAAGGTTTGTATAGTTTTCAATTAAAATTCTTGTCATTAATAAATACTCAGCAGAAGAATTTACCTTCACATTGCCAGATTTCTTGTCAATCATAGTTAGATTCAATAAGTTGTTAATAAGTGCATCCTTTGTAATAAACGGTACATAAGCTGTAATTTCAAGATTATCTTTAATATACTGTTTCTTTAAAGAGTCCGTTGCACGATTGTTATATTCTTTACAAAATGTTTTAATACTAATTTTTTTCATATTCCTTTTTCTCCTTTAAACCATTTATTAGTGAGAATTTTTCACATTCTCCATTATGTATTTCTTTTTGTATTCGACCTTCCATAGCCTTTTTAAGTAGACTACAATTTCGTTTGTATCTTTTACATCCGATGCAGCGAGACTTAAAATCGTCTAACTGTGAAGCATTGTCAAAAACTCCAATGTAGTCAACAGGTCGTATTGTGATTTCAATTCGTGGATTCTCTGAATCATAATAGATTCCTTGTACACGTTCACATAACTGAGTGTCATCAATCCACACAGATTCACTGTCTGTAATTGCATCAGCAAGACACTTAAAACTGTTATTGGCATCCTTATCTATTCTGTCAAAATAAAAGACACAATCCATATAATAATGTTGCGATTTGTCTTCTGATTTAACCCAATTTTGCTTTTTTGCTTCTGCTTTTACATATTTAGCAAATTCTCTCTGATATTTAATTGCTTCTGGTTTTTTATATCCTACCGCCATGGGTTTTCCATTTTTTAAAATAGCTCTCCATCCCAAATAATGATTGACTGAAGGTGCGATAGGAGATGTCAATTTTAATTCTTGTATATTATTCACTCCTTTATATATAACAAAAGAGCAGTTTCCGAAGAAACTACTCTTTCATAATCTAATACTATTTAATTACTGCTTTTAATTTCTTGTAAGTATTTGTTCCGTAAATACCATCTGCACTAATTTTATGTGCTTTCTGAAATTTTACAACTGCTTTATATGTAGCATCACCAAATACTCCGTCAACCGTCAACCCTGCTTTAATTGCTTTATTTAAACATTTCTGCAATGTTTTTACAGCAGCACCACTAACACCTTTTTTCAATGTAGGTTTTGGAGCAGATAGCGTAGCGGTAGTTGCGGTTTCTGCTTTTTTCTCAGCATCGTATTTAGGTGCACCATATCCAAGAATCTTATCATAGCCAATAGAGTAAGTTTTATGAGCCACAGAACCACCATTATCTACTACTGTCGAACCACCGTTGGTATTACCCTCCATCGTATGAATTTTACCATTAGCAACTTTTGTAACAATTCCAATATGGTTTGCTCCCGAATGCCTAGTTCCTTTAAAAAAAATAATATATCCTTTTTTTGGAGTTTTTTTACCACTGATATATCTTCCTTTTTTATCAAACTGTTGTCTAAGTGTTTCGCAACTTGCGGAAAATCCACCACACAATAATTCCTTTGCTTTTTTTTTGCCAAACGCTTTGTTGAAAATCCAACAAATAAAAATGGCACACCAAAATACGCCATTCATGCCAAACCATTTACCATACTTTGTATAGTTATTTGAACCAGCATTTTTTGTCTTAAAAGAAAGCCATTTATTTGTTTTCTTTTCCAAATAACCTTCTTCTGCTTCAGCTACTTTTACAACCTTACTTGCCGTATTTGCCATACTAATCACCTCTTTTTACATAATAAAAAAGAGTAGTACCAACTACTCTTTATCAATAACTTTTAATTCACGCATTACAGGTTCAATAGGTTTTTCATATGTCCAATAATAACCTGTAGTATTTAATCCATGATTTGCTATACCACGTTTACAATAAGCCTGAATTGTACCTCTTTTAATACCGCTTTCTTTTGAAGCATCCAGAGAATTTCTATAGACACCAATGATATTTTTTGATTGATCTAGTTGATAAATTTTCTTAGATGAAACATCTTTTCTTTGCTTATTTTTCAAACATATTATCTTATTTATTATTTCTTTATTATAATTTTCTGAATAAACCCAATAATATCCATTATGTGTGATTGCTCTAAAATGACAACAATCAGTAATTTTTTCTTTATTATAAAACTTGGAATCTATATAAGAGATGTTCTTATACTTTTTAATCATTTTAAAATTTTGATCCAGTTGATAAATTTCTTTTCCACCAGAATATTCTTTTGCTTTTTTATGCAAATTATCATATTTGTTAAACGACCATTGAAAATTTCTAGTTTGCTTTGCTTCATTTCTACAAACTCTACCGATATCACTTGGCGATATATTATATTTTTCTGCCGCTCTTTTAGCATTATCCCATTCTCTTAAAAAATTTCCATCTAAATCATACTGATAAACTTTTTTAGAAGCATGATGTGTTGCCCCATAACATGTTCTTCCACCATCTCCACCAGATGCAATATTATAAAAATTATCTGACTCTACCGCATTGTAATAAGAAATCCAATATTTTTCTTTTTGGTTTAATTGTTCTTTTGTTTCACATTCTTCAATGATTTTTTTTGAAAAATTTTCTTTACCATATTTTTCAATTGCTCTCGTTAAAATTATTCCACTACCTAAATAATTTTTCCACTTTTCTTTTTTATCATATTTTCTTTGACCAATATATTGTTTTCCATTAATGTGATTTGTTGTAATATAAATAAATCCATACATTTTTATCTCCATATATTTCTACATAATTATTCTCCATTAGAAAAGGTAGTCTACTTACTCGCAGACCACCTATCTAATAATTCATCAAGTTCTTTAGTTTTTATATAAACCCAAAATAGTTTTTTACTATTGGGATTTAATGCTGCTAATTTATATCTCATACCGTTATTTCGTAAATAATTACGAAGTGGAAGAGAGTAGCAGGTATAAAGTTCTACATCCATATATTTTTTATTTCCTCTTAATAAGACTTTCATGATATTTTTCTTGAATATAAGATATACTCTGTTCAACCAATCCATTTGTTAAATCATTTTCCTTTAACATCTTTTCGTATTTATCATACAGTTTAAAAACATAATCGTAATATTCGCTCGAAAATTGCTTACCATTAGATAAATCAGAACAAAAGCTAAGAATATTCCAACGAATATTTTGTATCTCTAAATCTATAAACATTTTTGATAACTTTTGAATATCATCTTTAATTCTTTTATCATGTACAATGGATTGTCTTACGTCCTCATTTTGTTTGTTTTGTAGAAGTTCTAAATTTTTAGCGGTAGCAATTAATAACTCATGATCTTCTCGTTTTTGTCGCATCTTTTTTGTTTCTAATCCAAACTTAGATATAATCCAAGAGTAAGAAGTGTATGCAATTTTAAATGCCCCAATCACTATTGAAATACCAATAATAAGTGCTTTATAATTTAATTCTGTTAATTGTTTTATTGTCTCCATCTTATTTGTCCTCAGCTTTCTTATTTAGGCTGAGTATAGGAGAGTGCAGAAATAGAGTCTTTAATACCTTTTGTTGTTGGGTCATTTAAAGCATTCCATACAGAAACACCTACCAAACCTAAAACATATGGATTACTAATTGCATTAAATAACAATTCACCCAATTTACCCCATGTAGTAATATCAGAAGCTGTAATTCCTGCGTATGCAAGGATTGGTGTTAATACAGCTAATACAATCTGTAAAATAAATACTGGATTTTTCAATCTAACTTTTAAGTTCATAACTTTCCTCCTTTTCTTTTAACCAAGACCAATCTAATAATTGTCCACATTTGCAACACTTATCTTGTCTTGGATACACTTCTTTCCAACAGCTAGGGCATTGACACCACCAACCATCGGGATTTATTTCTGGTTCTATTTGTTTGTCAATTAAGTTCATAATTACACCACTTTTTATATACTTCGATTGTATCTTCTTTAAGAAATACCATTGCCAAAATTGCATTATCTGTTTTATCATCTATGCTTGTATAGATATCTATTGGATACACATTATTCTTGATATACAGTAATTGTTGTTTGGGATTTACAATTCTAACAACTTCGTGTGGCAAATAATCTCTCGAATTTTTTAAATTTGTTTCTATCATATTTTCCTTTCATTCTGTCTATAATTCGTAAAAAATGGGGAACAAAACTACTTATTGAATAGTAATTTGTTCCCCATTAAAAATTTTCAAAATCACTATTCAATATCACCATCGCCTTTAACTTTTTTGACTTTGGATTTTCTATAATACTTATTTGTTGGAATATCTGTACTCTCGTCTGAAGTAGCAGATTCATTTTCCTTGATAACCTCAACAACCTTTTCAACGGGTGTTGCATTTTCATTAATCTTCATAATTGCCCTTTGATAACTTTCACCAAAATTTGCAATCTGTGATAAATCTAATCTATCTAATTGTGTTTTTGCTTCGTCTGCTGAGATATTGTCATTTTCATAATCAGAAGTAACAGTATAGATATCTTTGCAATTTTCAGAACAATATGCGAAATACCATGTAGGTTTATTTCTGTCTTCTGGATTACATACAGGACAGTACATATGCTCCTGATGACATACACAACATGTCCTCAAACCTTTTTTAGTCATTAATTCATCTCCTTAAATATAATAAGAGGGCAGTAATAACCACCCTCAATATTACTAATCAGATTAGGCTTCCTCTTCCTCGTCAACGAAGTAGATTTCAACCATTTCCTGACTTACAGAACATGTGTCTGTAAGGATTGCACCCTTATAATCCATAGTCTGAGAATCGCCGCCCTGAAGAGCAAGAGATACCTCTGGGCTTGGAATAAATGATGGAATGTGAATAACAACTGCACGGTAACCACCATTTACATTACACTTATCTACAGCTAAAGCCTTGAAGTACAACTCATGTGCCTTTGGATACTTATCTCCTGAAATAGTAACCTTTGCACCACTCTTAACATTCTTCTTGAATTTAACCAAATACTGAACTTCATTTGTATCTGTTGGCGGTGTCAAAACATTTTCTGCTACTTTGAACTCAGTTTCAGAAGCATCAGCACCCTTTGTATATGCCTTACCAAGAGAACCATTTGTTGAAAGTGCATTAACAACAAAAGAGTCCTCAACTGCATCTGTAATATCAAGAGTTTCACCAGCTTTTACAATCTTAAAGATTGGCATAACAATTGCTTTTGTTTCAGAAGCAACTTCAGCATCTGTTGCAGATACAATTTCAGCAATAGCAAGATTCATGAAAGCGTTAGTAGCTGTGATTTCACCAGTCTTACCAGAATATTTTCTATATACTAAGTTACCATCCTTATCTTTAACATCTGTTGAATCTGCTGTAATATCAATAGTAGCTTCCTGAAGCTGTGTAAGAGCATAAAGAGCCTTATCAGCTAAAGCACCATAACCGAACTGTAAACGGTCAATAATTACGTCACCTAATTTAAATGCCATAATTTAAATCCTCCTTATTTTCTCATTTTTTGTATTAAAAAAGAGCGATATAAACCGCTCAAGTTACTAAATTTATGTATGTAATTCACGCATAAAATTAAATTGCTCTTTTGGAACTTTAGACATATCAGCAAATCCAGAATAGCTTCCTCCGATCAAAGCTCTTGTAGATTCGTATATCTGTAATCTCTGTACAGAATCCATAAATTCATAGATTCCGACTTCTCTAAGTTCCTGTAGCTTGTATTTAAAACCAGGGTGATTTATACAAGCCGATATAAGTGGCAGAAGAGTAGAAGTATTTTTCTCATCCCTTTGTGCCATATTCATTTTATCTTCATCTATCATCCATTGTTTTGTTGTCTTTCCCTTTGCTTTTTCTATTTTTGGATGGATATTAAACAAAGTTCTGATATATTCAGCTATTTCCATGTATTCAAATTCTTTTAAAATAAAATCATTTTCAGAATCATATAAACACAATTGAGGTTTATCAGAATCTTTTTCTTGAAACTGCATTAACTGCATATGTTCAATTCTATAATCTGGAAATAACAATCGAATTGCAGAATTATCAGTATCTGTCATGCTTTTCAACATACTAAATACTTCAATATCTTTTACCTTGCACCAATCTATTCGTTGTGGTAAATCCCATAACATTACACGAATAGAAGTAGAATTATATAGAAAAGGTGAAAGTTCGTAATAAAATTTTGACTCACCCATATTGAGAATATTACCTATAGTCGGCTGTACAATACGAATACCTTTAACAAAGTAATCTTCTCTAAAATACATTTTAAGTGGATCAAATTTATATTCTTGTTTGTTGTCTTTTTTCTTTTGGGCTTCGGCTATGATGGCAGCTTGAAGTCCATCTAACATATCAGTATTTTGCTGTGCCATAATATCACCGCCTTAACTGATAGTTCATCATTTGTGGTTGTCCACCATAAGGTGTTTGAACTTTACTGTTTAAATCGGTAAGCTCAAATACGAGAGTACGAGCCACATAATTATTATCTACTGTAGATTCATAATTCTGTACAAGATGTGTCTGCATACCAAATATATTAGACCATGCAAATCGTTCTCTTAAAATAGAAGCAACAAGATCGTGTCTTGGAATGCCAGTAAGTTTATCCGTACGGTCATCTCCGTGTGAAAAGATTGTAAAAGTAACCTGTGTTTCTTTTAATCCTGGCTGATATCTAACTGTATCTCTAAATCCTACCTGATAACATACATAACACTTAACTGTTGTTTGTGTATCTGGAATAAATAAAAATGGACGTATAAGAGAGTTACTACCAAAATACCTATCCCATTCTCCAAGAGGTTCGTATTGCTTTGTATCTTCATTCCATTCCCAATTGATGTTTCCATTTTTGTCGAACAATTCAGATTCTAACTTTTTATCATTGAGAGCGTATAACAAACATGGATTTGATAACAAAGCATTCTTGATTTTTTGCTTGTATAGAATTACATCGTCATCAGGAGTTGTCTTATATGCACGAAGTTTATTCAACAAATCATTCTTTGTAACTAATTTTTCTACCATATAAAAACACCTCCTCACTCAGTTAATTCCAATGGCAAAATTTCAGATTCAATTGGCAAGTTATCCTTAATAATTTCGCACCTAATGGACAATATTTTGCCGATAGTAGAAGTATCATTTGTAAACTTTACTTTCTTTTGGTTGTACTCTGTACCAGCTCTCCATGTTACTTTATCTGTCCAGTCTTCATTATCAATAGAGCAAGTCCATGTAAAGGTTGCATCAGCATATTCAGTTGTGATATCTTCATTGGAATCATTGAATAGATTTACTGTAAGATTTTTATAAGAGCCACCGACTTTAATAGTTGACGTGGATGCTGAAATTCTTGCTGTAATAGAAGATGGGGGAGCGGATGGAGTAGATGGATCTGTTGGGGCGATTTCTGAATCGAAATATGAAGCCCACATACCAATAATATGACCATTTTCGTCTTTTTCGATATAATCTCTATTGTCAGACCAAACAGTTTGATAAATTGTAAGTTTCTGAATACCTATAGGCTGAATATTCTCAATTTTTGTACAAGCCCATATTAGAGGGTGTTCAGTAGGAGCACTTACAACAATTCTCATTGTAGTATCTTCGCTATTGGTATACCAGAATTTCTCTGTAAGTTTATTTAGCGGTAGCCAGATTTTATTCTGATTATCTGTTCTTGTAAACACACGATCGGTGTATTGCCCGATTGTGTAAGACGATTGCATTCTTAAAACAGACCACATTCTACGCTTAATTCTATCTTTACCATTTGTCTCAATCCAACATAATTCATAGTCGCATGGAAGAACGAGATACTTTGGAAATTGATTTGCTCTTTCTTCTCGACAAATCAACCATTTATGATAAACTCCGCTATCGTCTGGAATATCAATGTATTCGCCTACAGGAAATGTATTTCCATAAACAGATTTGTAATCAGTTTCAAAATAATATAATTCATCATTTTCTGAAAATCGAACTGCTTGTGATGGTTTAAACTGAATATAATAATCAACTTGATCTTTATCCATAGACTGATACGACTTAACAATAAACTTTGCATCTATGCGTGTTTTGGTTGTATTATCATATGTCATCCCTTCAGCTAACCGAGGCTGGTCATCGTGATAAAAGTCATAAATGTAACAAATCTTAGATTGAATATCACTATCCCACGTAAGTTCCATGAGCATATCTGAATCAGATTTTAATTTTTCCCCCAATGTGGGGTAGTTCTTTCCAGTAGAACAAGTGTCTACTTTCATTTTTCGTTTATAATACTCATATACAGACATTACTCATCACCAACTTTCATTCTCTGAAGCAAAGCACCTGCATCAAACACAAGTTTCTTATATTGATTGAAATTAAAGTTATCTGACTGTAATACAGATAATGCACATTCAAGACTGTTAATAATTTCTACAAAATCCTTTGGATAGAGTAATAACTTATTACAATTAGAAATTTCAAATAATAGATTTTTATGATATTTTACAACATCTATATTTTCAAAATCATCCTTTGTATTTTTGTCAGTATATAACACGAGCCAAAAAATTTTCTTTCGTAATTTCTGCTTATAATAATCTACTTGAGAAACTTTAAATTCACCATATTTATGCGGTACTAACTTATCCATTAGAACCACCATACTCACCAAAGTAATAAGTGTGACGAGATAATTCAAGCTCCCATTCACGCTTTAACTGTGTGAGCCTTTCTATATTTTTCGAGTAATTATCTATAAGTTTTTTTTCTTCTTTACCACCTATCATCGTAGCAAGATTCTTTGTGTTCTCAAGCTTAGATGGAAAATAATTTATAATAATCCCTTTTGCTAAAATTGTTTTAACAAATTCAGAATCGTAAAAATCATCAACACTATTTGATAGTGTGAAATTTAATTCCATTATTTCATCATCGATGGCGTATGAACTAAATTTCTTTCTAAAAAGTGGAAGAGAAGAAGTTGTATGCAACCATTCACAAAGAGTATCATAAAAATCTTCTTCTGTGTAAGTTGCAAGTTCAAGGTCATTAATCATAGTTAATGCTCTTTTATATATATCTTCATATTTTAGAGAAGGCATAAGTTACCTCCTTTTATAAGAAATCTTTTATACAAGTACCCAATATTTTATCAATAAGAATAATTTTGCTAATAGATGGATAATTCTCTGCACGAATCATAGCCATTGCTGTAGTCTTGATTATTTCACCAAGCCAAGTTGGAGCTTCATGAAGTAGTTCCTCAAACTCTTCATCAGTTTTATCAAAATACTCTTCTGGATATTCGATATTATCAAAATATTTATATATATCTCCAAGTTCACGTCCCCACTGACTACGCAGGTCTGCATCCATAATCAAAATATTAGGTTTTGTAATATATTCAGTTCGTCTCAGAGCCTGTAAATCACGATATTTTAAATACTCGATATCTCCAAAATATTCCCAATGATAAATAGTGTTTTTATCTACACCAACTGCTGTTAGTTTCCAAGGCGTAACACTTTTACATGGAATTTCATCATCTGGATTATAAGATTTATGTACTTTATTTTCTGAGATAATTTTCTTCGTCTCGGATTTTTCATCTGTTTGAGTTTCTTTATTAGTATCCTTAGAAACAACAATTTCTTTTCGAGCTAAGTCAATCATTTCATCTGTCGCCTTCTGCATATGACTAGATACCGAATAATCATGTTTTCTAAAAAATGCAATAAGCTCTTTAGGTGTAATACCTAATTCCTTTGCGAGTTCAAAAATTTTCATAATTCCTTTTTCTCCTTATAAAATAGGAGAGTGTATTAATAACACTCTCCTTAAAATATTTATACTATTGTGTAATTAAGAATTTTTAATCTTAATTTCTCCGAAGAGTTCATCAACAACAACACCGATACCTTCCTGATATACAAGCTCAGCATCAACCGTCATATCCTTCTTCAGACCGTCCATGCCTGTCTCATAGTATGCAACATCGCCTTCGTTTACTCTCTTGATAGGTTTAAACTCAGGATCAATTGGAAGAATATAAATCTTCTTTTGATCATCGGCAGAGAATACATTTTCTCTTGTTCCTGCCTTATTTACACGAGCAAGTGGAAGACAATCATAACCTTCCCAGTTACCAAGAATACCATTCTTATTTCTTTCATCTTTCATAGAATCTGAGAATAAGTTATAATTTACTGTACTCTGAAGCTTCTGGATTGCTGGGCGAGCACCCACAAGAATTACATCTTTTCCACTTGTAGAAGCTACATACTCAATATGAGCAAGAATTGCATCTTTTGTTGCTTCTTCAACCTTAGTTTCAGAAATCATATCTGTTGGAAGAGACTGATCCATAGACATAAATGCTGTATAAAGAGCAGCATATCTGTTCTGCTCAATTGACTTATACATCTTATCTACAAGTTCGGCAAAATCAATTCTACCTGTCTGGAAGAATACAAAGTCTGTATATACTTTTACTCCATAGAAAGAGGTATCAATAGAAAATGCCTTACCTGGCTTAACCGCCTGTCTAATAATGTCATGTGTCGAACCATTGAATTTAGATACAGTAAGAAGTGAATTATCATTTACAAAGAACTCATTTGCGTCACCCTCTGCAATATTTACATCCTGAATGTACTCCATGAAACGAGCATTAGCTGTGTTCCAACCTGAGTTCATCTTATCTACTACAATATTTTCAATGAGTGTTGCAATTTCTTTGTTGTGCTCTCTCCATGCCTGTCTACGCTTCATAGAATTAGCTTCTCTAAAGTTAAGACCAAGAATCTTATCAAACTGATTTCTGATAATAGTCTGTGTATCCTCTTTTGAATACTTATCATACACATTATTACCTGCATCCATCATAAGTGAATTGAATGTAACAATGTTCTCATATTTATTGTCGAACTGTGCTAAAGTATTTGCACTAAAACATGTAATATCTTTCATCTAATTTGTTCCTCCCTTCTCTTACGCAATATCCTTGTTCTGAAGAACCTGAATACGAACGATTGTGTAATATGTACCTGCTGAAATACTGTGAATTTTTCCAATGAATCCATTAGTTGTTTTAAGAGTAGCAAGCTCACTTGTTTCAGAAGCCTTCCATGCACCATTTCCATCAACGGTTACAAGATTTCCTACTTTAACCTTACCTTCTGAATCATCATTAAACTGATAGTCAGCAACACCAAAAATATCTGTATGTACAGATGCATCCTGAATCTCGTATGCCTTTACTGGCTTACCTGCTGGGTTTGTGTAGTTATAAGCCTGTCCCTGTTCAGTTGTAAGAGCTGTCTTAACTAATGCTGGTGCTCCTGTTACAGCGATTTTGTCGCCAACCTTTGCAATACGACCATATCTTTCCTCAAGACCATTACCTGTAAATTCAAGTACACAAATTCCTACACCGTTATCTACCGCAATTGGCTTATTGCCATTTTCTGTATCACGAACGATAACACTAAAATTTGAACCAATATCTGTTGACCATAAATTGCTGCTCTCGAAAAGCCCATGTTTATCGACTTCTTTTGCAGCTAAATTAGTAAAAATTGCCATTTAAATTTCCTCCTTGTTTAATAAATTTTTGCAATAAAAAAGAACGTCTGTAGGCGTTCTAATCAATGTATTAATATTCAATTTTTAATATTATTTCTTAAGTAATCCATCTAAGAACGATGACTCTTTCTCAGTCTTAGCAAATGCAAAGAAAGAAGGCTTTGTCTCTTTATGTGTTTCCTCTGTATCCATAGAGAATGTCTTTGTAGTTTTTACTACCTTACCAAGAGCTGCATCTGCTTTCTCAACTAACTCATCCTTTGTGAATTTCTTGACATTTTCAACATCCATAAGTTTCTTGAACTCATCTGTCTCAAGATATTTACTGTATGCCTGATCATCAAAAACGGTCATTTTATCTGCGATTTCCTCTGCCTCTTCATACTTGGCAAGCTTCTCTGAAATAGGCAGGTTATGGTTGTTGATTCACCATTAATCTTATGTGCCGTATATAACACTGACGAAGTGTTGGGAGAAGACTTTGATAAAACTGTACTGAATGTGTTTAATTCATACAATAATAGAAATTATCTACTCACAAGACACCATTCTTATGAGAACGAAGGAAGATTCCAGAATGAAGACGAAGCCAAAGAAGTGAGAAAAGAAATTATTGATAAGTTAAATCAGTACAATATTAAATATG